>Ga0114932_10000014_pt1 | contig 205561 bp, 189 predicted proteins | sample 2SBtaG_2_FD_87286 | JGI IMG/M metagenome (GOLD analysis project Ga0114932, IMG submission 87286) | Deep subsurface microbial communities from Kolumbo volcano to uncover new lineages of life (NeLLi) - 2SBTROV12_ACTIVE470 metaG | ecosystem: Environmental > Aquatic > Marine > Volcanic ...
CCCGCCCCGCGCCCCGCTCCCGTTTTCGGGCCCGAATGCGCCCGCGCCCGCTTGCGCCCCGGCGCGGGGGGGGGGGGGGGGGGGTTCCTCCAGACCAATGGGGGCAATGCGATCGTGCTCTCGAGCGGAGACACGATCACTGTGCGAGCGGCGGCGGCGAGCTCTACCTGCGATCGCTCGGGGTCGGCGCCGGCAGCGGCCTGCCGGGTCAGTCTGGATTCCTCGGCATGGAATTCGAGCTCGACGACGGCGCCGGAGGATCGACGACCCACTACGGTTTCCTCGAGCTGACGGTCTTCGGACCGGGAACGGCGACTCCCTATGCCATCGAGCTGACGGGCTTCGCGTACGAGACGACGCCGGATTTGCCGATCACGACGTTTCCGATCCCGGAGCCCGCGACGGGGCTGCTGCTGATGGTCGGCCTCGCGATGGCGGCAATGTCCAAGCGGAATCGTCGCCGCGTCCTGCGCTGACGCCTCCGTCGAGCGGGATATCCTCTGGGCAGCCGGCGCGTCCGGCGCGTCCGGCGCGAGGTGACCATGTCGACGATTCGCATCGAACCGCTCTCCGCCGCCCTCGGCGCGCTCGTGCGCGGGGTCTCGCTCGGCCACCTCGACGACGCCGCGGAAGCGATCCGCGACGCCTTCGACGCGCACCAGGTGCTCTTCTTCCCGGAGCTCGAGCCTTCGCCGGAAGAGCACGTCGCGCTCGCCCGCGTCTTCGGGGAACCGGAGGTGCACGTCGAGGGGCGGCAGGTCGATCGCGACAACACGCGCTACGTCGACGCTGACCACTACGTGCACGTGATCGACTCGAACCGGAATCCCGCGAACTTCTGGCACACCGACGCGACGTTCAAGAAGGCGCCCCCGGCCGCGTCGATGATCGTCGCGCGCTCGATCCCGCCGAGCGGCGGCGACACGCTCTGGCTCGACACGTACTCGGCGTTCGCCGCCCTCGCGAATCCGATCCAGGACATGCTCCGGCAGCTGAAGGCGATCCACGGTCATCGGGGCGTATCGGAGCTGAACGCGCATCCGATCGCGCGGACCCACCCGAGTACGGGGCGCGAGGCGCTCTGGGTGAATCGGGGCTGGACGATCGGGGTCGAGGGGCTCCCGACGCAGCAGGCCCAGGGGCTGCTGCGCTTCCTCTTCGACACGATGGAGCAGCCGGAGTACACCTGTCGGTGGAGCTGGACCGAGGGCGACGTCGCGGTCTGGGACAATCGCTGCACGCTCCACTACGCCTTGAAGGACTACGGCGACGACTATCGTGCGATGCACCGTCTCACGATCGCCGGTGAGGTGCCCGCCTAGCGCGGCCAACCGAGGGGAGGAAAATCATGCCGATCGAGATCTGCGGGATGCTCCTGCCCGTTCTCGCCAATTCCGCGGCGACGCCCTCGCGAATCGGCGGTCGCTCGAGCGCCGGCGGGCGCGCCCGCGGCGTCGACCTCGAGGCGGTGGACCTCTTCGCGCGCGCCCACGAGGAGGCCGGCTTCGACACCGCGCTGATCGGATCGTCTTCCGCCGCGCCCGACGGCTTCCAGATCGCGCAGCGCTCGGCGGCGGTCACCGAGCGGCTGAACATGCTCGTGTCGCATCGCACCGGCTTCATCGCCCCGACCATGGCCGCGCGGCTCATGGCGACGACCGACAACTTCTGCGGCGGTCGACTCAAGCTCCACGTGTTGGTCGGCGGCAGCGACGAGGATCAGCATCGCGACGGCGACTGGCTCGATCACGACGAGCGCTACGGACGCGCCGACGAATATCTCGAGATCGTGCGTCGGACCTGGGCGGGCGACGCGCCCGTCGACTTCGAGGGCGAGCACTACCGGGTGAGCGGCGGCTTCTCGGGCGTGCGCAGTCTGCGCGAGCCCCACGTGCCGCTCTGGGGCGGGGGCGGCTCGGCCGAGTCGATCGACCTCTGCGCGAAGCACTGCGAACGCTTCATGTTCTGGGGGGAGCCGGTCGACGTGCTGGCCGAACGCGCGGGAGAGATCCGCGCGGCGGCCGGACGCTACGGCCGGACGATCGGGTTCTCGGTGTCGCTTCGTCCGATCCTCGGCGCGACCGAGGACGAGGCCTGGGAGCGCGCACATGCGCTGCTCGAGGAGATCGAAGCGCGCTTCTCGGGCGAGGACGGTGTTCGGGCGCCGGTGATGCCGGAGTCGGCGGGATCGACGCGCCTGCGCGCGATCGCCGAGCGCGAGGACGTCTACGACGAGCGGCTCTGGATGGGGATCGCGCGCGCGACGACGGCCCCGGGCAACAGCACCGCCCTCGTCGGGACCCCCGAGCAGGTCGCGGACTCGATCCTCCGCTACTACGACGTCGGGATCGACGCGCTGCTCATTCGCGGGTTCGACGCCTACGCCGACACGCTCGAGTACGGTAAGGAGCTGATCCCGTTGATCCGGGAGCGGGTGGCCGCGCGCGACGCGGAACGCGGCTAGCAGACGCCTCGGCGCCTGGTGCGGACCGCGCCTAACCGACCGTCTCGGCGAGGGACCTGAAGAGCGCCTCTTCGATCTCGGCGGCTCGGGCAACTTGCGCGCCGGCCTCCGACCAGTGCTTCGGGTCGTTCGGCGCGTCGGTCGCCAGGAAGAGGGCGGCGCTCGCGGCGGTCCAGGCGTTCGCTGCTTCGGTGCAGCGCGCCGGGGCGTCCGCCGGCACGAGCTTGGGATCGAGCTCTCGGGCCCACTCGAGGAAGCCCGCGTAGAGCCTCCGGAAGTTACCCCCGCCGTTGCCGAACTTCTCGATGCACGGCGCGTTGAAGCTCGCGATCTCGAGAGCGTCGTCGCGGTCGGCGAGGGTCGGCAGGGCCTCCGCGTAGGCGCGATTCGCAGCGATCCCGAGGACCGCGCCGGCGGCTCGCGCCGCGCTCTCGGTCCCGGAAGGGTCGAGCATGTCCCGGGCGCATTGACGGATCGCGGTCTCGGCGGCGTCGCGGAGCTCGCTCCCGACGCTCGTTTCGTGGAAGCGACCCCAGCGGTTCTGGTCCGACATCGGCGTCGGCGCGTTGCGGCTCGTGCGGACCGCGCCGAGGGAGCAGGTCTCGGGCACGTCGCGAATCCGGTCGGCGATGAAGACCTGCTCGGCCTCGTCGTCGAAGCCCACGAGCACGAAGCGGTGGGACGGGAAGTTCACCTTGTAGTCGCGATAGTCGAGGTAGAAGATGTCTCCCGCGAGCATCGTGGGACGCCCCGCGATCACCTCTTCGCGGACCAGGCGCCACGCCTCGTCGTCGTCCTGCTCGGTCTTCTCGCGATAGTCGATGCCGAGGTGGCGGCCGAGGTCGAGCTCGAGGGTCGCCGTCCGGCCGGCGAGCATGACCTTGATCCCGGGACCCGGATCCTCACGGCGGTCGATGAAGAAGCTCGCCAGGCCAGCGCCGAGTCCGAAGACCACCGGCTCCGGCAGCTCGAGGCCGCAATAGAAGTCGAGCAGGCCGCGCATCGACGCGCTGCCGCAGTGGTCGCCCGGCGTGATCCGGTAGTCCTCGATCAGCTTCCGCATAGGCGCCCTCCGTTCAGGTCAGGACGATATCCGAGAAGCGCTTCGTGTCGACGTGCTCCTCGATCTCTGCGATCCGGCCGTCGCGCACGACGTAGACCCATATGTACTCGTTCGAGTAGTCGCGCCCGTTGGCCGCCTTCGCGGTCGAGGAGTTCCGCACGACGACCTTGTCGCCCTCGGCGATGATCCACTTGAGGTCGACCTTCATCGTCGACAGGTCGAAGTATTTCGGACCCACCTCGGCCTGCATCCGGAGGACCGCCTCGCGGCCCCGGGTCTGGCCGATATCGGAGCTCTCGGGGGTCCGCCATTCGACGTCGTCTTCGAGCAGCTCGGCGCTGCGGACGTCGTCGCCGCTGCCACGCGCCTTCAGGTAGTCGAGCACCACCTGCTTGCTGGTTTCACCGTCCATCGAGAATCCCCTTTTCGTGGTTGGCTCAGAAGACGAGACCGGGCACATTCGCGGGCTCCGGCCAGTCCTTCATCGACTCGCGGATCTTCTGGCCGATCTCGTCCGGCGACCAGACATTTTCGACGACGTCGTCGTCGGCGATCTGGAATTGCGCCGGGTAGAGCAGCGAGACGCGGTTGCCGCTGATCACGAACTGGCGACCGGTGATGTCGGCCGCGTCGTCGGAGCAGAGCCAGGCGATCGCCGGCGAGACCTTGTCCGTCGTGTACTTCTTCTCGGCACCGTCCGGGAAGATGTCGGCGGTCATGCGGGAGTAGGCGTTCGGGGCGAGGACGTTGACCGTGATGTTGGCCTTCTTCGCCTCGATCGAGAGGCAGCGCATGAAGCCCGCGATCCCGGCCTTCGCCGCGCCGTAGTTCGTCTGGCCGAAGTTGCCGATCAGGCCGGAGGTCGAGCTCGTCATGATGATCCGGCCGCCCTCGCCCTGCTCGAGCATCTTGTTGTAGGCGGCGTAGGTCGGGTGGTAGGTGCCCTTCAGGTGGACCGCGATCACGGGGTCCCAGAGATCGTCCGTCATCTTCTTGAACGACTTGTCTCGCAGGATGCCCGCGTTGTTGATCAGGATGTCGAGCCGACCGAACTCTCCGAAGGCGGTATCGACCATCGCCGCGGCGTCCTCGCCGCTCGTGACGGATCCGTAGTCGGCGGCGGCACGGCCCCCCGCGTCGTTGATCTCCTGCACGACGACGTCCGCGACGCGAGAGCCTTCGCCCGAGCCGTCGACGGCGCCACCGAGGTCGTTCACCACGACCGCCGCTCCCTCGCGCGCGAGGGCCATCGCGTGGGACTTGCCCAGGCCTCCACCCGCGCCGGTCACGATCGCCACTTTGCCGTCCAGCAGACCCATCTTCACTCTCCTCGAGGTAGGTAGTTGTCGTCCCCGCGCGGGGATGAGAATCGCGCGGGCATCGGCCGCGATCCATCGGGGGTGGACGGAGACAGGTACCGCGACGGCCCCGGGCTGACCAGCAAACGAGCGAGACGCCGGTTCTCGTTTCCCTCCGCTTCGTCCGGGCGAGGGTCGTGCGCGGGTGGTTGCCCGCGCGAGTCCCCTCGCCGACCATCGGACGCCCGATGCGATCGGAAACGCGAGGAGCACGACATGAGCGGAACGAGCGGGAACGGTGGCGGTGAGGTCGCGCTGATCGTGGGCGGCGGACCGGGTGTGAGCGGGAGCTGCGCCCGACTCTTCGCCGCGGAGGGCATGCAGGTCGCGATCGCCGCGCGGACCCCGGACAAGCCCGAGCTGACGAAGCTGCGGGACGATCACGGCGTGCGGCCCTTCCAGTGTGACGCGGCCGACGAGGCTTCGGTCGAGGCGCTCTTCGGCGCCGTCGAGTCGGAGCTCGGCACGCCCCGGCTCGTCGTGCACAACATCGACGGCCGCATGAAGGGCATCTTCCGCAAGCGCATCACCGAGGTGGAGCCCGAGCTCGCGAAGGCGACGCTGCTCAACTCCGCGTTCAGCGCGCTGCTCGTCGGACGCCGGGCGGCGCAGTCGATGCTGGCGCTCGATCTCCCGGAAGACGGCCAACGCGGCACCATCCTCTTCACGAACGCGAGCGCCGCGTTCAAGGGCTACCCGCGCTCCGGCGCCTTCGCGGTCGCGTCCCACGGCAAGGCCGGTCTCGCAGCGAGCATGGCCCGCGAGCTCGGTCCGGAGGGCATCCACGTCGTCCACTGTCCGATCGACGCCGCGATCGGCTACACGCGCGACGACGGAAAACGCGCGCATTGGATGGCGGGGGAGTCCAAGGACGACAACATGGCCGACCCCGACCGGATCGCCGAGACCTACCTCCATCTCCATCGGCAGCACCGCTCGACCTGGACCTTCGAGGCGGTCATGCGACCGTGGGTCGAGAACTGGTAGGAGCTGGTAGAGCCGCGCGGGATCGAGGAAGCTACATCGACCGCCCGCGAACACACGGGCGGCACGTCCCTCGAAGTCAGGAGCATCCCATGAACGGAAAGGCCGTCGTCGTCGGCGTCGGAGAGTCGGCTTACTACAAGCACGGGGGCGCCCCGGACACGGAGTTCCAGCTCGCCTGCACGGCGATCAAGAACGCCGTCGCCGACGCAGGGCTCGAGCTGTCCGATGTCGATGGCTTGATCTCGTACATGGACAACCGGAACAGCCCGCTCCGCCTCGCGGACGCGCTCGGCCTTGGTGACTTGAAATGGTCGGTCACGCCCTGGGCGGGCGGTGGCAACAACTCGTCCGCCACGATGCACCTCGCCGACGCCGCGGTCAGCGCTGGCCACGCCGAGGTCGTCGTGGCGTTCCGCGCCCTCGCGCAGGGACAGTTCCAGCGCCTCGGGTCGGGGGCGGGGCTGATGTCCGGTGCGGCGCCGGAAGGCCTCTCCTGGGGCCTGCCCTACGGCTTGATGACGCCGGCGCAGGAGTGCGCCCTCCAGACGAATCGCTGGATGCACGACCACGGCGTGTCTCAGGAGGCGCTCGCGAGCGTCTCCCTCGCCTGTTATGCGAACGCGCAGCTGAACCCGCGCGCCGTGCGCTACGGCCGTCCCCTCACCCGCGAGGACTACCACGATTCCCGGTGGATCGTGGAGCCCTTCCACCTCTTCGACTGCTGCATGGAGAACGATGGTGCGTCCGCCGTGGTCGTGACGACGCCCGAGCGGGCGAAGGACCTGAAGGCCGGCGGCGTCCCGATCCTCGCCACCGCTCAAGGCAAGGGGCCGGAGATCGGGATCCATTCGTTCCAGCAGCGCTGGTTCCCGGGTATGTACTACGAAGGCGTCGCGGATCAGATCTGGAACCGGTCCGGACAAAAGCCGACCGACGTCGACGTGGTCCAGATGTACGAGAACTTCACGGGCCCGGTCCTCATGGCGCTCTGCGAGATGGGCTACTGCGAGCCCGGGGAGGTCGAAGCCTTCGTCGGCGACGGCCGGCTCGAGGGCCCCGACGCCGCGGTGCCCTTCAACACGAGCGGCGGGAACATCGCCGAGGCCTACATCCACGGGCTGGAGATGGTGGTCGAGGCGGTTCGCCAGGTGCGTGGCGAGTCCACCTGCCAGGCGAAGGACGTCGAGCTCTCGCTGGCCGTCGGCGGACCGGGGTACGCGCCCGGCAGTGCCGTTCTCTTTGGCCCGTCGCTCTAGGCAGCGGACCCTCACTCTAGGCAGCGGCCCCTCGCTCCAGGCATCCGCGACCCCACTCGAACACGAGAATCGGAGAAGATCCATGCCCCGCTATCTCGGCGACGACTTCCTGCTCCCGAACCTGACCCCGAACAACACGCCCTTCTTCACGTCGGGGGAGATCACGATCCAGTTCTGTGACGACTGCGGCCATGCGCAGCACCCGCCGGACGACATCTGTTATGCCTGCCAGGGCACGAACCTGTCGTTCCGGGCCTGCGCCGGGACCGGAACGGTCGAGAGCTGCGCGCGCGTGCATCATCCGCTCCACCCGGTCCTCGCGGACAGGGTTCCCTACGTGATCGCGATCGTCTCGGTCGACGGCGCGCCGGGCTGCAACGTGCAGGGCAACGTCGTGAACTGCGACGCCGAGAGCGTCGCGATCGGACAGAAGGTGCGCGCGGTCTACGAGGAGATCGACGACCCGCAGAGCGGTGAGAAGCTGCGGATTCCGCAGTGGGAGCCCGCCGGGGGCTAGGCGCCGTCCGCGACCTTCGCGAACTCCTCGGCGATCAGGCGCGAGATCGGCTGCTGGTGGGTCGCGCGCCAGTCCCGCCACGGGAAGACGCTCTGCCAGCGATGCAGCTTCTCGAAGCTCAGGGTCGCGGAGACGAGGCCTTCGCCGGCCTCCGCTTCGGCGTAGACGCGACTGAACGCCGGGAAGTCCGGGCCGGCGATCGTGCTGTGCCCGAGGAAATGCGCGGCGCGTCCCTCGTCGAGGCCGCCCGCGGCATACGTGGCGCTCGCGTCCGCACCCTTCTGGGCGTGGTTCGCGCTCACGACATAGCAGTGGTTCTCCTGCGCGCGGACCTGCGTGGTGTTCAGCATGTACTCGCGCTTGCCCGGGCCACTGAAAGTCGCGCAGCAGTTGAGGATCACGCGCGCGCCCTTGAGCGCCATCAACCGTGTCAGCTCCGGGTTGAACCAGAAGTCGTAACAAATGATCACGCCGACGGGACCGAAGCGGGTCTCGAAGACCGGGATCGAGTCACCGGGCTCGAAGGTCACGCCTTCGCTCACCCAGGGCAGGGAGCCCAGGTGGAGCTTGCGATAGGTGCCCTGGATCCCGTCCGGTCCGATGAACGCGGCGGCGTTGTAGAGCCGGGACGGATCGTGCGGGTCGCGCTCGGCGAGGCCCACCGCGCAGTAGAGGTCGAGCTCGCGGCAGAGCTCGGCGATCCGCTCGGTCGAGGGGCCGGGCACGGTCTCTGCGAGGCCCTGATGGTCGTCGCAGTGGTCCACCTCGGCACGACACGCCGCGCACTCCCCGGCGCCGACCAGCGCCTCTTCCGGGAAGGCGACGATGTCGATGCCCTGGGCAGCGGCCTCGCGCAGGTTCGCCTCGATCCGCGCGAGATTGCCTTCCTTGTCGCCGGCGTCGACGCGCAGGTTGCACGCGCCGAGGGTCACGACCTTCTCGTAGGTTGCGTAGCGCTCGGGGATCATCGCGGTGCCTCCCGGCCCGGGGATCGGGCCACCCCCCGAATGTGGCGCGGCGCGAGCATGTCTGCCCCCGCCGGATTCCTGGGGCGCGGGGCGCCCGGAGAGCGCACCGGGGAGGGTTGCTTCCCGGATCCCGGCGTTCGATCCTGTCCGCATCGTCCCCGCGGACCGCCGTCGGCGCCGCGCAGCCCAGGAAACGAGCAGCCCATGCGTGACCCCCTCGCTGGATTCCGGATCGTGGACCTCACCGTCGACCGCGGCGAGCTCTGCGGACGCCTCCTGTCGGACCTCGGCGCCGACGTGATCAAGATCGAGCCGCCGGGCGGCTCGCCGGCGCGCGCGCTCGCGCCGCTCCACGAGGGCGTCTCGCTCTTCTTCGCAGCGCGCAACGCAGGCAAGCGTTCGGTCGTGATCGACCTCGACGCGGATGCGGCGAAGCTGCACGAGCTGCTCGCCTGCGCCGATGCCGTGTTGGTCTCCGACGGGCCGAAGCGTGGCCTGGGCCCCGAAGCGCTCTCCGACCGACACCCGCACCTCGTCGTCACGTCGATCACGCCCTACGGCCTGACCGGACCCTGGAAGGATCGTGTCGCCTCGGACGGCGTGCTCGCCGCGACCGGCTCCATCGCGTTCAAGGCCGGACTGCCCGAGAAGACGCCGCTCTTTCCGCCGGCCTCGTTCGTCGACGACGGCACGAGCATCCATTTCGCGTTCGCGACCCTCTGTGCGCTCTGGCAGCGCGAAGACACGGGCTGGGGACAGGTCCTCGACTGCTCGTGCAACGAGGCGATCGCGAATCAGGGCGACTGGACGCTGCATAACACCTGGTCGGCGAGGCAGTTCGGGCAGGCGTTGCCCGAAGTCCGAAACGGTGCGGGGCCGGTCTGGCCTTCGTTCCGCTGCGCAGACGGGTTCGTGCGGGTCGTGATGCTCGCGCCGCGACAGTGGATCGCGATGCGCGCCTGGCTCGGGGAGCCCGAGTACCTGCAGGATCCCGAGCTCGAGGGCTTCGTCGCGCGGCTCGGGCTCACGGAGACGGTGATCAATCCGCTGATCGCCGAGCTCTTCGCGGACAAGACGATGGACGAGATCTCGTCCGAGGCGCAGCGCCGGGGGATCGTGTGCACCCCGCTGGCGACCCCGGCCGACGTGCTCAAGAACGATCATTTCCGCGAGCGCGGGACCCTCGCCGAGGTCGAGCTCGGCCAGGGGCTGCGCGGGCCGATCCCGGGTGGCTTCTTCGAATTCGACGGAAGGCGCCAAGGCCCGTCGGTCGGACCGCCGGAGGTGGGTCAGCACACGGACGAGGTCTTCGCGAGTCTCGGCGATCCGCGACCGGCGCCCGGGGCGGATCCGTCCGAGGGCGCACCCCTCGACGGACTGCGCGTCGCCGACTTCGGGCACGGGGGGGTCGGGGTCGAGATCGGCCGCATGTTCGCGGAGTACGGCGCCGACGTGATCAAGATCGAGAGCCGCAGCTATCCCGACTTCATCCGCGTGCAGACGGGCACCGAGATGTCGCCCGGCTTCGCCTCGTCGAGTCGCTCGAAGCGTGGCTTCGGCGCGAACGCCAAGAAAGAGGGCGGCCGCGAGGTCCTGAAGAAGCTCGTCGCCGAGTCGGACATGGTGATCGAGAACAACTCGACCGGGGTGATGGACGAGCTCGGTCTCGGCTGGGAGACGCTCTCCGGTGTGAACCCGAACGTGGTGATGCTCTCGAGTCAGCTGATGGGCGCGCACGGTCCCTGGAAGGATTTCCGCGGCTACGGACCGAGCACCCGTGCAGCGGGCGGGCTCGAGATGCTCTGGAACTACGACGACCAGGACGAGCCGGCGGGGGGCATGTCGATCTTCCCGGATCACGTCGCAGGTCGGGTGGGCGCGCTCGGTGCGCTCGCGGGGCTGATCGGCCGCAGGCGCGGGAACGGGCAGGGCACCCACATCGAGCTCGCCCAGGTCGAGGTCACCGTCGGCATCGTCGGCGACCTGTTGACGAAGGAAGCGCTCGAGCCGGGCAGCGTGCATGCCACGGGCAACCGGCGGCCGCGGGGGGCGCCGTGGGGGCTCTTCCCCTGCGAGGGCGAGGAACAGTGGGTCGCGATCACGGTTCGCGACGATGCGGACTGGCGCGCTCTCGTGACCGTCATCGGCTCGCCCGACTGGGCCACCGACGAAGCCCTGGCGAACGCGGAAGCCCGGCACGCACGGGCCGCCGAGATCGAGGCAGCCCTCGCGGCGTGGACCGCGGGCCGGTCTCGCGAGGACGTCGTGGCGGCCTGTCAGGCGGCGGGCATCCCTTCCGGCGAGATGCTGACGACCCTCGAGACCGAAACCAACGACCACTTCGTCGCGCGCGGCTTCCCGGTCGTGATCCCCCAGCCCGGGCTCCTGAACGACGACCAGCTCTTCGACGGGCCGGGCTTCACCGGTTCGCGGATGGCGCCCGCGATCATTCGCGCCGCGCCGATGATCGGCGAGCACACGCGCGCGATCTGCCGGGACCTGCTCGGCATGGACGACACCGAGGTCGAGCGGCTGATCGCGGAGATCTCGCTCGAGGTCACACCGCCGGTCGAGGGCACACCCGCGGTCGAGGCCGACTAGCGGCGATCCGGGTCAGCTGTACGTCACGCCCGGATAGAGCATGCCGATCGCGCCGTAGAGGAGCGGCGTGAAGATCTCGTGCAGCTGCGTGTAGATCAGGATGAGGCCGAGGATCATGAACGCGGGATGCTGCACCACGGCGCGATAGCCGTCCTGGAGCGGCTCCGGGATGATCAACGTCAGCGCGTCGCTCCCGTCGAGGGGTCGCACCGGCATCATGTTCAGCACGAAGAGCAGCAGGTTCAGCGAGAACGCGACGCTCATCATGTAGGCCACGCCCGCAGCGAGTCCCGACGGATCGCCGGTGCTCTGAGTGATCTGGTCGAAGCTGATGGTGTTCGGCACGCCGAAGGCGCCGAACATCTGCCCGACCTTGACGCCGATCGCGATCAAGAGGACGAGCGCCAGGTTGGCCGCGGGACCCGCGAGAGCCATCCAAGCCGCGCGCCGGGGATGGCGTTCCGCCCAGACCGGGTCGTAGGGGGCGCTCGCGTAGCCGAGCGGGAAGCCGACCGTGAACACGGTGAGGAGCGGGAGCAGCACCATCCCGAAGGGCTCGCGTCGCATGTGCGGCAAAGGGTCGATCGAGACCTGACCGCCTTCGTAGGCGGTCGCGTCGCCGCCGGCGAGGGCGGCGGTCGCGTGGGCCGCTTCGTGCAGCGTCACCGAGAACACGAAGACGGCATAGAAGACGATGGCGTCGACGGGATCGCTCAACGACGGTGTCCTTCGGGCGAGGCAGCGGGGGTCACGGCCGCCCCGCGCCCGGGACGTCGACGCGAAGCGCCTCGATCCAGGCGTTGCCAGCCTCGAGCGTGCCGGGCCCCGGCAACGCGCGGCTCACCGCCATCAGCAGCGTCCGTCGATCCGGACCGCCGAGGGTGCACGCGATCGCGGCGGCGCCCTCCGCGGGCACGACGCAATCGGTGACCTCGCCGCCGGGCAGCACGCGGTAGAACTTTCGCGCGATCGGGTCGCCCAGCCAGACTGCGCCTTCCGCATCGAGGCAGATCCCGTCCGGCGGGGCGAAGTCGAGGCCGGGCTCGGGGGTGAGTTCGGCATAGCAGCGGCGGTTCGAGAGCGTGCCGTCGCTCGCCACGTCGAAGGCCGTGAGCCGGAAGCCCCCGGACTCCGCGACGATCAAGGTCTTGCCGTCCTCGGTCAGCACGTGTCCGTTCGGGGCGACGAGGTCCTCCGCCGCGGACGCGGCGCTGCCGTCGGGCCGGACGAGGATCGTCCGGCCCGGATTCGGCGCCGCGCTCTCCGCGTGCACGTCGAAGCCCATGTCGCCGACCCACGCCGTCCCGTCGGCACGGGAGATCATGTCGTTGCAATTGCCCCGGGCGATCGCCGACAGGTCCGCGTGCACGACGACCGAGCGGTCCGCTTCGACGCGGCGCAGCTGCTGCGTGGCCATGCACACGACGAGCAGTCGACCATCCGGGAGCCAGCCGAGGCCGGAGGGATGGTCGTCCTCGATCCGGACGACCTCCTCGGCCGTCCCGTCGAGGGTCGACCGCATCACGCGGTGGCCGTGCATGTCCGAGAACCACAATGCGTTCTCGTGCCAGCGCGGGCCTTCGACGAAATGGAAGTCCGAGAGGATCGTCTCGGCGCCCTCGAGTGCGCGCATGTCGCCTCCGATCAGCCGTTGGCCTTCGGTCCGCTCACTTCCGGCGATTCGCCGTGCGTCTCGAGGATCTCGACGAGGTAGCCGTCGGGGTCCTTCACGAAGGCCGCGATCACGGGCCAGTGCTCGAGGGCGACCGGCTCCGTCACGGATTCAGCGCCGGCGTCGATGCAGCGCTTGTAGAGGCCCTTGCAGTCGTCCGTCTGGAGATACAGCTTCCAGAAGCCGTTGCCGTGCTCGATCGGGCCGTCCTGGCCGCGGTGGTAGGCGAGCTGGATCCGGTTGCCCGAGTCGCCGCCGAGGATCACCTCACGGAACTCTTCCTCTTCGACGCGGTGGGTGATCTTGAGGCCGAGCGTGGTCTCGTAGAAGTGCACGCTCTTGTCGAGATCACTGACGTTGATGCAGTACTGGTCGACGCTGACCTTCATGGTGGGCTCCTGTGCGTGGGACGAGATGAGTTTCAAAGGTGCCCTGGACTCTATCTCAGCGATCGGCGGACTGAACGGGTCCGGGGGTGGGCCGAAAGAGTGCTCCGACCGGCCCTCACGAGCCCTCGCGGCGCAGCGCGAGCGCGCTTCGCAGGCCCCTCACGTTCGGCTGCCACTCGCGCAGGAGCCAGACGATCGCGGCGTTCTCCACGCCCGCCGCGAGACACACGATCCCGCAGGTGTAGTAGAGGGGCGCGACGAAGCCGTGGGTGAAGAGCAGGACGACGAAGACCGCGAAGAGCACGATGCCCGCCTGGGCCGAACGCGTGTGGAAGCTCGAGGTCCGCCCGTACCGGAGGAGCGACGCGACGTGGACGGCGCTCCAGAGCGCGACGATCGCCCAGAGGATCGTGCCGTGGTCCGTGAAGACGAAGGGGTGGAAGGCCCGGATCGCGGCGAGCACGACCACGATCAGCGCGACGTCGGCGACCGAATCGAGGACGGCACCGAGTCGCGTGACCGCGTCCAGCCGACGGGCGAGCCAGCCATCGAGTCCGTCCGTGGCCCAGGCGATCACGAGGAGGATGAAGAACGCGTCCTCTCGTCGGGCTACGATCAGCCATGCCAGGACCGGGACCGCGAGCAGTCTCGAGATCGAGAGCAGATTCGGGAGATGGCGCACCGGCTCCATTCGAGGAGGATGCCACGGCACATGCGGATTCGGAAACGCAACAGGATCGACGGCGACCTCGACGAGCGACCGCGCCGGAGTGGAGACACGCCGCGACGCCGGGTCTTGATCGTCAACTGTTATTTCCCGGAAGTTCGCGCTCCCGTGAAGCGCAGCAACGAGGTCCCGAACGCGCTGGCACCGGTCCTCCTCGCGGGACACTTCGCCTCGGACTGCTGCGACGTGAAGCTCTACAACGAGGTCAACAGTGGCCACCTCGAGGTCTACGCACCGGAGCTGCTCGACTGGCCCGACATGGTCGTGCTCACCGGGCTGACCGCCGCCTTCGATCGCTTGTTGCACGTGACCGCGTACGTGCGGAGCCGGAACCCGAGGGTCATCGTGGTCGCCGGGGGGCACGGTGTCCGGGCTCTGCCACGCTATGCGCAGCCGCTCTTCGACTACGCCTGCCAAGGGGACGTCGAAGAGATCCGTGACGTCATCCGCGAAGCGCTGGGTCGCGACTACGTCGCGCGCGAGTTCACGCCGCGATACGACCTCGCCTACTGGATGAAGCGCGTCGGCTACGTCGAGTCGAGTCGGAACTGCAACTTCAGGTGCAGCTTCTGCAGCTTGACCGGCGTCGGTCTCCCGTACCGCGTGAGCTCGATGGACGTGCTCGAGGCGCAGCTCGGGGCGGTCGGGCGAAGGCGCGTCCTCTTCTTCAACGACAACCAGCTCCTCGGGGACGGCCAGCGCACGTTCCGCAGCCGGATCGAACGCGTGGACGAGCGCCGCCAGAAGGGGCAGTTCGACTACTGGGGCGGCTTCGTGACCGACACCTTCTTCTGGGACGAGTCGAACATCCGACTCGCCCACGAGACCGGGTGCGTCTCGCTCTTCGTCGGGGTCGAGTCGTTCCTCGACACCGAATGGCTCGGTGGCGTGAACAAGGCCCAGAACGCCCGCGAGAGCCAGGTGGAGTTGATCACCCGCTGTCTCGATGGAGGCGTGCTCTTCCAATACGGCCTCGTCTTCGATCCGAGCCAGCGCACGGTCGAGGAGATGTCGCGGGAGCTCGACGTGATCTGCGACACCCCAGAGATCCCGCTGCCGCTCTTCATCTTCACGTCGATTCCGTTTCCGGGCACGCCGCTCTTCCACGAGCTCATGGGGCAGGGGCGGATCCTGCCGGGCACGAGGATGCGCGATCTCGAGAGCTCGACGCTCACCGTGAAGCCCCTCGATCCGATCGAGGACGTGGTCGGCTTCATTCGCGGGGGCAAGAATTTCCGCGGCTATCGCACGCGGGTGCTTCGGCACCAACGCGCATTCCTGTCGCGCTACAGGGACTCGCTCTCCTTCGATCAGAAGCTGGTGTCGACTCTGGGCATGGGCGCGATCCTCTCTCCGGGGAAGTTCTCGAGCCCGAAGTCGATCGCCGTTCGCAAGCCGCCGCGCACCCACGTGAGCACGACGGATCGGCTGGACGCCGTCTACACGCCGAGGTTGCGGGTCGACGCGCGCTGGGAACGTCTCTTCGAACCGACGGTGTTGGTCGATGCGCATGGGGAGCTGAATCCGAAGCTCGCGGACGACGCCCTCGACACGCGCTTCCAGAATGCGGAGCGAGTCGCGCGCGCGCTGCCGGGCGACGCCGATTCCGCGAAGGCGCGCGGATGAGCGCGTGTCTGGTGCAGAAGCAGGTGCGTCGTCCCGCCGAGCGTCGAATGCTGGGCATGAACGTGCTCGCGCTCCACCTCGCCGCGGGGGCGGGGCTCTTCATGGGACCCGGGCCCGAAGACTGGATCGTGATGGCGTTCGTGTATCCGCTCCAGGCGATCGGAATCGGCATCTCGCTTCACCGCTATTTCGCTCACCGATCCTTCAAGACGAGTCGCGGCTTCCAGTTCTTCCTGGCCCTCTGCTCTGCAATCACCTTCGGCGACCCGGTCGGGTTCGCGGGCAAGCATCGCATCCATCATCAACGCGCCGACACCGCGGCCGACGTACACACGCCGCTTCATGGCTGGTGGGCATGTTGGATCGGAAGCCTGCTCGACAACGGCTACACCCACGAAGAGATCCTCGAACGTTCCGCCGACTGGCAGCGATACCCGGAGCTGATGTGGCTGCACCGGCACGCGAAGCTGCCGGCGCTCACGCTGATCGCGTCTGCCTTCGTCTTCGGCGGTTTCACGACGATGGCGATCGGAGTCTGTCTCCCCGTCTGTCTCGCGATTCATCAGACGTCGGCGGTCAACTACTTCACCCACCGATTCGGGTACCAGACGTTCGAGACCGGCGATCGCTCGACGAACAATTGGTGGGTCGCCCTCCTGACCTGGGGAGAGGGGTGGCACAACAATCACCACCACTGTCCCCAGTCCGCGCGGGCCGGATTCCGCTGGTGGGAGATCGACATGTTCTTCTGGGGGATCTGGATCTTCGAGCGACTCGGGCTCGTCTGGGACGTCCGTAGACCGCCGAAGCGATTGACCGCAGCGTCCTGAGCCGATCTGGCGAGGCTTGCCCGCTGGCCTAGGCTTGCCCGGCGTCTTTCACGGCCGGGGTGTACATGAGTCAGGGCGAAGAGGTCGACGGCGGCCTCATCCAAGCGATCAATCGATTCTTCCGCATCGTCGCGGGGTTCTGCTTCGATTGGCGCTGGGGTGTGCTCGTGGCGTCGGTTGCAGTCGCGTACGGCGCGTACACCGTGGCGCTCGGGGTCGGCAGCGATGCCAGCTACGAGCACTACTTCTATCCCGGCGACACGACCTACCAGTCCTACGAGCAGTACCGCGACGATTTCGGCTCCGACGAGATCGCCTACATCGGCTACGAGGTCTCGGGGCTCGAGCACGGTCCCTGGAACGTCGTGGCGATGGAACGTCTGGTCGAGATGACCGAGGCCTTCGAGGACGAGGTGCCCTTCCTCTATGAGGTCACGACCCTCGCGAACGCGGAGCTCACGGTCGGGAACGAAGACGGGATCGAGATCACCAAGATCCAGGACGAGTGGCCGCTCACGCAGGAGGAGCTCCTCGAGCTCCGCTCCGCCTATCTGAAGAAGCCGATGCTCGTCGGCGGGATCATCGACGAGGACGCCGACTTCGCCGCGATCATCATCGAGATGGATCGGTCGAGCACGGATCCGCCCGAGCAGATCGTCGCGCCGCCTGAGCAGCAGCCCTTCCCGGACGACCCCGGCAATCTCGAAAACCTCTATCCCCAGGTCACCGACGCGAAGATCTTCGAGATCCTCGAGCGGCCCGACTACCACGACTACGAGTTCTGGGTGTCCGGCGACGTCCCGCTCAACGCCTACTTCAACCGCATCCTCTTCGTCGAGCCGGTGCTGCTGCTGCTGATCGCCGTCGGGGTGATCGCCGTGATCCTCGCGCTCGCGTTCCGTTCGATGCTCGCGGTGGTGTCTCCGATCGCGGTCGTGCTGCTCGGGGTCCTCGCGACCGTCGCGATCATGGCGCTGATCGGATGGGACATCTCCATGGGCTTCACCGGCACGCCGACTCTGCTGACGGCGATCGGTGTGGCGCACTCGGTCCACATCCTGTCGGAATTCCGATCACGCATGTCGGAGGGGTCGGATCGGCGATCGGCCCTCGTCGAGACGATGGGCCTCGTCGGAATGCCCTGCCTGCTCACGAGCATCACGACGGCCGTCGGGTTCGCGTCGATGAGCTTCGTGCCGATCAAGAGCCTCGCTCAAGGCGGCATCATCGACGCGATCGGCGTCCTGCTCACGTTCGTGCTGTCGATGACCGTGCTCATGTCGGTGCTCTCGATCGACTGGTTGCGCCCGTTCCGTCGCCGCGCGGCCGAAGCAGAGCCGTCCGCGCCGATCGTCGACGGGGCGGCCAAGGGCGGGGACTGGATCCAGAGCGTCCTCGCCGCGGTCGCGCGCATCAACATCGAACACACGGGCCGCCTGCTCGCGATCTTCGCCGTCTTCCTCGTCGCCTGCCTGGTCGGTGCGATGCGGATCGAGGTCGACTCGAACTATCTCAAGGACTTCTGGCCCTCGTCGTGGTTCTACGAGGCCACCGTCAAGGTCGACAGCGAGATGGGCGGCACGACGAACGTCGTCTACCTCTTCGACGCGGGCGAAGACGACGCGATCAAGGAGCCGGCGGTCCTGCGGGAGATCGATCGCCTCCAGCAGAACGCGAACCAGGAAGACTGGCTCGTCACGAAGACGTACTCGATCGTCGACATCGTGAAGGACCTGAATCAGGCCTTCCACGGCGACGACCCCGCCTACTACGCCATCCCTGAGACGCGCCAGGAAATCGCGCAGTATCTGCTTCTCTACGAGAGCTCTGGAGGCGAGGAAGCAGAAGAGTACGTCACCTCCGACTACCGCCGGGCGAACCTCGAGCTACGGCTCAAGATGGACCGGACCGCTGCGATGCAGGAGCTGGTTCGAGATCTCGACGCGTCCCTCGAGAACCCGCCGCTCGAGAAGACCGAGGTCTCGCTCACGGGAATCGGCGCGCTGTGGCTCGTGCTCATGGACTACATCGTCTCGAGCCAGATCCAGGGGCTCACGATCGCCTTCAGCGTGATCACGCTCTTCATGGTCCTGCTCTTCCGGTCGTTCAAGATCGGGTTGATCTCGATGGTCCCGAACCTGGCGCCGGTCCTGCTGGCGCTCGGGGCGATGGGTTGGACGGGCATCTCCCTCGACTACAACAAGGCCACGATCGCGGCGATCGCCCTCGGTATCTCCGTCGATGACACGATCCACCTCATGACCCGCCTCCATCACGAGTTCGGGGTCCACGGCAACTACAAGAAGGCCCTCCGCGAAGCCATGGGCGACGTCGGGCGCGCGCTGGTGATCACGTCGATCGCGCTCGTGCTCGGGTTCCTGGCGATGTCGTTCTCCGAGCTCCGGTCGCAGGCCTTCTACGGGATCCTGCTCGCGAGCGCGCTGGTGACGGCGCTGATCGCGGACTTCTTCTTCATGCCGGCGCTCGTGCTCCGCTTCAAGCCCTTCGGGCCGGAAGGGGAGGGCGCCGGACGCGCCGCGCGTGAGGAGCTCGCGGAGGCGGCATGAGCAACCTGGGTGACGACCCCGCTTTCTTCGATCTCGTCTCGAACGTGCGGGCGATGCGGAGGCTGAAGCCCGATCCGGTTCCGCGTGAGCTCCTGATGAAGGTGCTGAACGCCGGCGTGCAGGCCCCGTCGGGCATGAACACGCAGCCGTGGAAGTTCGTCGTGGTCGAGGACCCCGAGCGCAAGCGCTGGTTCGCCGAGCACTACGGCGCGGCGATCGAGTCGCGCTTCCCGACGATGGCGGCGGACCCGGCGAAGCGCGACGACGGACCGGTGCCTCCGTGGCTCCGGGCGATGTTCTACCAGATGGATCACATGCACGAAGCGCCCTACCTCGTGCTCGTCTGCGGCGAACGCGACTGGCCCTTCAAGGTCGCGCAGGAAGATCGCGTGGGACTCGCGCCGCCGAATTTCGGGGCGGTGTATCCCTGCGTGCAGAACATCCTGCTCGCCTGCCGCGCGGTCGGTCTCGGCGCGGCGCTCACCACGATGCATCAGTGCTTCGAGGAGGAGCTGCACGCGTACTTCGAGATCCCGGACACCTTCGGCGTGATCGTGACGATCCCGATCGGCTGGCCGATGGGGAAGTTCGGGCCGGTCACGCGGATTCCCGCGGAAGAGAAGACGTTCTTCGATCGATGGCAGGACGTCCCCGCGACCGAGTAGCCGCGCGTGGAGCGGACGCGCGGTCGCGCCCGGAATCGCCGACACGGTCTAGAGTTCCGCCACGCACCCCACCCGCGAGTCTCTCGCCTGGAGATCCCCCATGTCCCAATCCGTTCCCGAGAAGTGTCTGCAGATCCGGAGCAACGCCCGTTCGACGGGCGTGATCGAGCTCTCCCTCGCGGAGACCGACGTCCCCGCCCCCGGTGAGAACGACGTCACCATTCGCGTCGAGGCCGCGCCCATCAACCCGTCCGACCTCGGCCTGCTGATCGGCCCCGCCGACGTCTCGGGCGCGAAGCAGACCGGAACCGCGGACCGGCCCGGCATCGAGATCCCGGTCGACGAGCGCCTGCAGCGCGCGCTCGCCGCGCGACTCGACGAAGCACTCCCGGTCGGCAACGAGGGCGCCGGTGTCGTGGTCGCGGCCGGTTCGGGCGAAGCGGCGCAGGCGCTGCTCGGCAAGGTCGTCGGTTTCGTCGGCGGCGCCGCCTACTCCCAGTACCGGACGGTGCCGGTCGGGATGTGCCTGCCGATGCACGACGGAACGACGAGCCGCGAGGCTGCGGCGTGCTTCGTGAACCCGCTCACGGCCCTCGGCATGGTCGAGACGATGAAGCGCGAGGGACATACGGCCCTCGTCCATACGGCGGCCGCTTCGAACCTCGGCCAGATGCTGCAGAAGATCTGCCTCGCGGACGACGTGCCGCTCGTGAACATCGTGCGCCGCGAAGAGCAGGCCGAGATCCTGCGTGGGCTCGGCGCGAAACACGTCGTCGATTCGAGCACCGACGACTTCCGCGAGCGTCTGACCGACGCCCTCGAGGAGACCGGGGCCACGATCGCCTTCGACGCGACCGGCGGCGGAAAGCTCGGTGGGCAGATCCTGTCTTGCATGGAAGCGGCGCTGGGCCGCACGGGCGGCGCCTATAGCCGCTACGGCTCGGACACGCACAAACAGCTCTATCTCTACGGACGCCTCGACACGAGCCCGACCCAGCTCGGCTCCGACTTCGGCTTCGCCTGGGGCATCGGCGGTTGGCTGCTCACGCCCTTCCTGCAGAAGATCGGTGCGGACGGGATGCGCTTGCGCCAGCGGGTCGCGGGCGAGATCACGACGACCTTCGCGAGCCACTACACCGCCGAGGTGGGCCTCGCCGGGGCGCTGGATCTCGCGACGCTCCAGGCCTACGAGAAGAAGGCCACGGGCCAGAAATATCTGATCGAGCCGCAGCGCGGCTGATCCCGGGCCGCAGGCCTCGAACCGGATCGATGGAGGAGGGAAAGATGGTTTCGCGTTTCGTGAGCGGAGCACTGATTTCGGTCATCGCGATCGCCATGGCGGGAGATGCTTCGGCCTGGGGTCGGAAGGAGACCGAGGCCTACTACGGTGAGCTCCATCTCCACACGGCGCTCTCGACCGACGCCTGGTTCAACGGCACGCGGAAGCATCCGTTCACCGCCTATCGCTTCGCGCAGGGGGATCCGGTCACGCTGACGAACGGCGCGACGTGGGCGCTCTCGCAGCCCCTCGACTTCGTCGCGATCACCGACCACGCCGAGTCCTTCGGAGACATCGCGCTCTGCAAGCGCCCGGGCTCGCCCACCTACGAGACGCCGACCTGCGAGGCCGTCCGGACCGGCAACGATCCGGCGAAGATGGGCGCACTGATCGCCGGCTGGAACGTCGACGGGGCGACTCGAAATTCCGAGATCTGCGGCGCCGACGGCGCCCTCTGCATCGAAGAGGGCCGCATCACCTGGCAGCGCCTGATCGAGGCGGCCAACCGCGCGAATCGCCCGGGGGAGTTCACGGCCCTCGTCGGATACGAGTACTCGCCCGTGGCGCTCGGGCCGGAGGGCGCGATCAAGGTCCACCGGAACGTGATCTTCCGCAGCGACGAAGTGACGGATCGCACCTTCAACTCCTACGACGGGCCGATCGAGGCGCTCCACGCCTGGCTCGACCAAGAATGCCTGCCGCCTTGCAAGGCGCTGACGATCCCGCACAACTCGAATGCCTCCTCGAGTCGGATCTTCTGGGAGGGCAAGAACTCCGACGGCACGCCGTGGTCCCAGGAAGTGCTCGAGCGGCGCGCGCGCCTCGAGCCTCTCGTCGAGATCTACCAGGGGAAGGGCTCGTCCGAGTGTCATCCCGGGCTCGGTCTCACGGACGAGGAGTGCGGCTTCGAGCAATGGGTCCGCAACTGCGAAGAGGGCGAGCGCCTCGGCTGCGCGAACACCGCGGACATGGTGCGCGATGCCATCGTGCGCGGCCTTCGGGTCGAAGCGGAGCGCGGGGTCAACCCGCACAAGCTCGGCTTCATCGGCAGCACCGACTCCCACCTCGGCACCCCCGGCGCGGTCGCCGAGGACGACTATCAAGGCCAGCTCGGCAATCCGGACGACACGCCGGTCGAGCGCCTCTCCGCGGGGTTCGCGAGCTTCGACATCGACGACCTCGGTCAAGCCGGGAACGCGCCGGACGGCGGCTGGGGCTTCATGGGGCCGACGAAGTTCAGCCCGGGCGGGCTCGCCGCGGTCTGGGCCGAGGAGAATACGCGCGAAGGCATATTCGACGCGCTCGCGCGCCGCGAGGCGTTCTCGACGAGCGGTCCGCGGATTCGCGTGCGCCTCTTCGGCGGCTTCGAGCTGCCCGAGAACGCCCACGAGAAGCGCAACGCCGTCGCCGTCGGCTATCGCAAGGGCGTCCCGATGGGCGGCGACCTCTCCGCCGCGGGCGATGGCGCCGCGCCGCGGTTCCTCGTCTGGGCCGCGAACGACCCGGAGAGCGCGCGTCTCGCGAAGATCCAGATCGTGAAGGGCTGGGTCGAGAACGGCGCCGAGCGCGCCGAGGTCTTCGACGTGGTCTGCTCCGACGGAGCCGCGCCGGATCTGGCGACGCACCGCTGCCCGGACAACGGCGCCGGCGTCGACCTCTCGAACTGCGCGCTCACCGGCGACGGTGGCGACGCGGAGCTCGCGACGACCTGGACGGACCCCGACTTCAGCCCGACGCGACGCGCGGTCTACTACGCACGCGTGCTCGAGAACCCGGTCTGCCGATGGAGCACCCATGACGCTCTCAGGATCGGCGCCGATCTCTCGCCCTACGTGCCTGCGACGATTCGCGAACGCGCGTGGACCTCCCCCATCTGGTACACCCCCTAGCTTGTTCCCGGCCGCGCATAGCACGGCGCTTTCGACGCCTTCTCCCTGCGCCGTCCTCGACGTACGGGAGTACGTCTGCGGCGGCTTCGGTCCGAGGTCGCCGAAATCACCGCACTCTGCACGGCCTTGGGTTGGGGTTCGCGCGGGTTGGGGGCTAGCCGGCGTCCTCGGTCGAGAGCGTGTCGCGTAGCTGGCGCTTGAGGAACTTGCCCGAGGCGTTCCGCGGCAGCTGTTCGTTCACGAGCCAGACGTAGCGCGGGATCTTGTGCGCGGCGATCTTTGCGCCGCAGTGCTTGCGGAGCGTGTCCGCGTCGGCGGTCGATCCGTCTCGCAGGAAGACTGCGACGCCGACCTCTCGTTCGCGACCAGCGAAGACCCGGAATGCGACAATGGCATCGACGATGACGGTGATGGAAACGTCGACTTCGACGGCAACTTTTCGGGAACGCCGGATCCCAGTTGTCAGGGTTTCGGATTCGGAACTAGTGAAACGGTCCCGGAACCTGGCTTTGGAGCGCAGCTTCTTCTCGCGTCGCTTGCGATCGTCTCGCGCGGTCGAATACTCGTCCGCTAAAAGATCGACATCACCGCCGAGAGGATCATGCCAAGTGCCGTTCCGGCGACCCCCAGCACCGGACACCAGCGAACGATACGCGCCAGGTGTCTCCTCGCTGCTGCACCGTTGTCTGAACTCGGTGAGACGACGGCGAACCACGCAGGCGAGCACACGGCGAGCGCGATCGTCCCGTAGAGCCACACTAGAATCGGCCCTGCGAGAGCGTCTTTTCCGTCTGACAGGCTCGTTCCGGGAATGAGACCAGCGGGCAACGCGAGCCAGGCCAGCGCGAACACGATGACACTTGCGCCACAAAACGACGCCGCTGCCACGACCAATCGAGTAGTCATTTTTCTTGCGCCTCGAGTCTTCGCGTGTCGGAAGAGTCACGCTTCAATCTTGTCGGCAGCGTATTGGGCGGAGCTGCGTGTCACACCTCACAGGGCGGAGGATCTTTCGGCGCAGATCGTACGCCAGCCATCGGACAAACCGTGCCGGCGTGCGTTCAATCCGCATGACACGATGGTTGGCCGTCGGGATCGGGACCGCCCTCTCACTGTTGATCCTCGCTGGGCGGAGGGTTGGGTGATGGTTCCTTAGCGCGCGTCTTCAGGCGCGAGACTCTCGCGTAGCTGGCGCTTGAGGAATTTTCCGGAGGCGTTGCGCGGCAGCTGGTCGCTCACGAGCCAGACGTAGCGCGGGATCTTGTGCGCGGCGATCTTTGCGCCGCAGTGCTTGCGGAGCGTGTCCGCGTCGGCGGTCGCGCTGTCGCGCAGGAAGACCGCGGCGCCGACCTCTTCGCCGAGGCGATCGTCCGGGACGCCGAAGACGGCGCATTCGGCCACGTCCTCGTGGTCGAAGATCGCGGCCTCGACTTCGGCGCAGTACACGTTCTCGCCGCCGCGGAGGACCATGTCCTTCTTGCGGTCCACGATGTAGATGAAGCCGTCCGCATCGATCTTCGCGACGTCGCCCGTATGCAGCCATCCGTCGGTGATGCTCTCGGCCGTCGCGTCGGGACGGTTGAGATAGCCCTTGATGACCGGGGCGCCGCGCACCCAGAGCTCGCCCGCTGCGCCTTCGGGCACGTCGTTTCCATCGTCGTCGACGAGGCGCGTCTCGAAGACGGGGAGCGCGGGGCCGCAGCTCGTCGGCCGTTCGACGAAGGCATCGGCGGTCGTCGACGTGATCACGCCGCTGGTCTCGGTCATGCCGTACCCCGTGCCCGGTCGTGCCGGCGACGACTTGTCGATCTTCTCGACGAGATCGGGCTGGAGCGGCGCGCCGCCGCCCCCGAGCGCCTTGAGCGAGGACGTGTCGGTCGTGGCGAAGTCGGGATGCTGCACGACTTCGCGCGCCATCGTCGGGACGCCGCTCATGGACGTGATGCGTTCCTGCTCGATCAGGCGCAAGGCCTCCGCGGGATCCCACTTGTACATGTGCACGAGCTTGCCGCCGGCCGCGGTCGCGCCGTGCGCGACGCAGTTGTTGGCGGTCACGTGGAAGAGGGGGGTCGTCACGAGCGCCGCCATCTGCTCGGTCGGGGCGTTCCCGGTCGGCGCGGGCGCGGGGTCCCCGGCCGCCTTCGCGGTCTTCAGGCACGTCTCCCAGAAACCCAGGTTCATCAGGTTGTGGGCGCAGCTACGGTGGGTGAGCTGCGCGCCCTTCGGCCGGCCGGTCGTGCCGCTCGTGTAGAAGATCTGCGCATCGGCATCGGGATCGAGCTCGACCTCGGGCAGCTCGCCAGGGGTGTCGCAGAGATCCGAGAAGGAGATCACGTCTTCCGGGCGATTCGCGAGGCGTACGCCGACGACGGTCGTGTCCGCGAAGTCGCTGCGGATCTCCGAGAAACGATCGAGGCGCTCCTGGTCGACGACCAGCACGCTCGGCCGCGCGTCCTCGAGCGCGAAGCGCATCTCCTCGGCGACCCACCATGCGTTCATCCCGATCACGCGGATGCCCGTCGAGACGCAGGCCCAATAGGTGAGGAGCCACTCGGGATAGTTGCGCATCGCGATCGCGACCGAGTCGCCGCTCTTCACGCCGCGCGCGGCGAGCCAGGCGGCGATGCGCCCGACGTCGCGGTGGGCTTCGGCGTAGGTCCAGCGCTCTTCGCCAAACACCAGGTAGTCGTTCTCGGCGTGGGCGGCGGACGCGAGCCAGATCGTGCGGAGGTCGGGCGGGGCGTGCTTGTACGAGAGCAGGTCGATGCCGCCCACGTTCGTGCGGACGACTTCGAAGGGGGCGCCTTCGGCGGTAAGGGCTTCGCGCGCCTGCGCGATCCGGGCGGGGAGGGATTCGGGAGCCAAGTCGAGCCTCTCGGGTGGGGGGAGCGTGCAATCGGACCGCAGGGCGGCCGCGCGGGAGGATAGGCGGGCGTTGCGGGGCCAGCGAGTACAAAGCGTCGCCCCTCCCGGCGGGATGGAAAACCCGCGCCGTCGTGCGATGCTCGCAGTCCTCTGGAGAATGCATGGACGCTCGCTTCGAGAAGCCTCGCCCGCCGGTCGTGATCGACCGTGCCTATCCCGACCCGGACCGGGTGCGCGCGCTCGTCCGCCGGGGCGGTCCGTATTGGCCGACGCTCCGCTATGTGGCGAACACGACCGAGCTCTCGGCCTATGGCGGCGAAGCGAAGAAGATGACCGTCGTGCCCTGGTTCCGCTCGGACTGGGCGTACGAGAAGGTGCGCGTCGAGGGCGCCGAAGAGATCCTGCACAACCCGGCCTTCGTGACGGCCGCGCGGACGCTCTTCGACGCCGAGGTCGTGCGGCCGCAGATCGTGTACACGAACGCGATGGGACCGATGGGCGTCGGACCGGCCCACATCGACGTGCCCGCCTTCCGTGGGATCGATCGAACGCAGTTCCCGGTCACCTTCCTCCACCTGATGCATCGCTCCGGCCTCTTCGAATCCCACCGCGTCGACATCGCCACCGCCGTCTCCTGGTTCTACGCCGGCGAGCGTGGCGAGTTCGAGTACTGGGCCGACGGGCCGGCCGCGCCGCCCCGCCGGATCGAGGCGCCGCTCGACAATCGCGCGGTCGTCGGGGACAACGAGATCATGTTCCACCGGGTGGCGCCGATCGGCCCCGCCGACCCGAAGGCCATCGAGGACGCGACCCTCGACGTCGAGCTCGTGCCCGACGAGACCGGCGACGGATGGGCGGCGATCGATGACGGGCGAGAGCTCATTCGTTATGCGGACCGCGAGGTGCGGATCTCGATCTCCTGGAAGGCGGAGGTCTTCGCCGACGCCGAGGCGGCGCGCATCCGCGAGGAGCACCTCGACGATCTTCCGCTCGACGTCGTCGTCGACGGATTCCTCGCGGATCTCGCTGCGCGGGGCGTCGAGGTCGAGCGGCCGGAGGATCCGACGCGCGACGACGCGTTCATCCGGGTCTTGAACGAAACCTATCCGTCCGTCGTCCCCAGGAGCTGAGTCGCGCGCTCCGCGCGTCCACCCGAGGAGTTCCCCTCCATGTCCGGAGCCATGTCCGAAGCCACGTCCCGCATGCCCATCGAGATCGGCGCCGATCCTCGGGGTCCCTTCGCGGGCGTTCGGGTCGTCGATCTGTCGACGATCGTTTCGGGTCCGCTCTGCGGCCAGATCCTCGGTGATCTCGGCGCGGACGTGATCAAGGTCGAGACCCCGACCGGAGACTCCTCGCGCTCGATGGGCGGCGAACGCAGGGGCGACATCACGGGCTTCTTCGCCCAGATGAATCGCAACAAGCGCAGCGTCGTGCTGGACCTGAAGACCGCCGAAGGCGTCGACGCGTTTCGCCGGCTCGCGAAGACCGCCGACGTCGTGCTGGAGAACTTCCGTCCCGGTGTGATGGAGCGACTCGGGGTCGGCTACGAGACCCTGCGCGAGGACAACCCGAGCCTGGTGTACGGCGCGATCAGCGGCTTCGGCGACATCGGTCCCTACGCGTCGCAGCCCGCCTACGACATGGTGATCCAGGCGCTCTCGGGCATCGGGGAGATGATCGGTTCGCCGGGCGCGCCGAAGCTCGTGAACAACCTGCTCGCGGACAAGACCGCGGGGCTCTCGGCGGCGTACGCGATCGCGGCGGCGCTCTTCGCGCGGGAGCGGACCGGTCAGGGTCAGCGCGTCGATCTCCCGATGTACGACGCGTTCGCCTCGTTCCTGCATCTCGATCGCATCGGCGCAGAGGCCTTCGGCTCGCCGGCCGGGGACATGTCCGCGGTCGCCGAGCTGCTCTTTCGGCTCTGGGAGACGGCCGACGGCCGCGTCGTGATCCTGATGATCGAGGACCACCAATTCCAGGCGGTGTGCCGGATCATCGGACACCCGGAGGCGGGCGACGATCCGCGCTTCCGCACGATCGTCGATCGCTTCGTGAACGCCGCCGCCCTGATCGAGTTCCTCTCCGGGGAAGTCGGCAAGCTGACGACCGCCGAGATCGTGGCGGCAGCGCACGCCGAGGGGACGCCGCTCGCGCCGATCCACGACGCGGAAGGATTCGCGGCCGATCCGCAGGTCCAGGCGAGCGGGATCGTGTTCCCGATCGAGCACGAGGTCGGGCCGATCCCGTCGCTCCGCCAGCCGGCCCGCTTCTCGGAGACGCCGGCCACGGTGCGTCGCCCGTCCCCGGGCCTGGGCGAACACACCGAAGAGGTCCTGCGCGAAGCGGGACTCTCCGACGAAGAGATTTCGAAGATTCGCGGCAGCTGAAGGCTGGCGCGCCCTCCCTGGAGAAGAAGACATGACCGCGACTTCCACGAACCGCTTGATCCGCGGCGGCACCGTCGTCGACGGCACCGGCGCGCCCGCCTATCGCGCCGACGTGCGCATCCACGACGGCCGCATCGCCGAGATCGCCCCCGACCTCGAGGCGGCCGAAGGGGAGATCGTCGTGGACGCGACCGGCTGCCACGTCACCCCGGGCTTCATCGAGAGTCACACGCACTACGACGGCGCGATGTGGTGGCAGTCGGATCTCGACCCGCTGCCGGGCTACGGCGTGACGTCGATGGTGATGGGCAATTGCGGCTTCGGACTCGCGCCGCTTCCGGAAGACGAGAAGATCCGGCAGGAGGTGATCGACATCTTCACCTTCTTCGAGGACTTCCCCGAAGCGCCCTTCCACGAGCACCTGCCCTGGAACTGGCGCAAGTGGTCCGAGTACGCGGCCTCGGTCTCCGAACGCGTCCACGTTCCTGTCCACTACGCGACCTTCGTCAGCCACGTCACGATCCGGCTCGCGGTCCTCGGCCTCGAGGCCTGGGAGCGGGCGGCGACCCCGGAAGAGATCGGGGAGATGACTCAGCTGCTCGAGGACGCGCTCGCAGGCGGTGCCCTCGGTCTCTCGTCGAATCTCTTCGATCACGACGGCGACGATCGACCGATCCCGACCCTGCGGGCGACCGACGAGGAGTTTCGTGCGCTGCTCGAGGTCCTGGCCGCCCACCCCGGCGCGCAGTTCCAGGTGCCCGTCGACAACATCATGCGGATGACGGCCGCCGCGAGCGTCGAGCGGGTGGCGAGACTCGCCGAGGGACTCGACGTCCGGGTGCAGTGGGCCGGGATCCCGAACGAGATCTGGCAGAAGCAGGCGGGGCTCCAGGCGCCGATGGTCGCGCTCCACGAGGGCTTCACCGCCGAGGGGCGCGATTTCTGGACCGGCTTCATGCACGCGCCGATCACGACGTCGGTCAGCCTCGAGGCCTCGCTGCTCTTCACGCAGTCCGGCGACTTCGTCTGGCACGAGGTGATCCTCGCCGACACGGAAGAGGAGAAGCGCGCGCTGCTCGCGGATCCCGAGTGGCGCGGGCGGGCGCGTCACTCCTGGGACGTCGAATGCAACGAGACGGCGCCTTTCCGCAATCCGCAGCCGATGATCCTGGAGCTGTCGGAGAACGGGGCCGGTCCTGTCGATACGACCCTCGGCGAATACGCCGAGTCCCTGGGGCTGCATCGCTCGGATGCCCTCGCCGAGTGGATGCTGCGGAACGGCGTCGGTTCGACCGTGCGGCTCCCGAACTGGGAGAAGGACGTCGAGATGACCCTGCGGCTGATTCGTGATCCCTTCACCGTGGGCAACATCAGCGACGCTGGCGCCCACGGAAAGATGTTCTGCGGCGCCGGGGACAACATCCTGTTGCTGACCGAGTGGGTTCGCGACGAGGGGCGCCTCGGTCTGGAAGAGGCGGTCCACGCGATGACCGGCAAGCTCGCGCGCCATTTCGGGTTCGCCGATCGGGGCGAGCTACGCGAGGGCATGCGCGCGGACGTCGCGGTCTTCGATCTCGACGAGATCCAGCACCGCCCCAAGCGCAAGGTCTTCGACCTGCCGGACGGGAAGGGCGGCACCACCTGGCGCTATTCGCGGGATCCGGCGCCGGTTCGACTCACACTCGTGGACGGCGTCGCGACCTTCGAGGGCGGGAAGTCGACCGACGCGCGTCCCGGACAGATGCTCGCGCCCTCGGCCTAGCGCCGCGGCTCAGACTTCGATCACGACCTTCAGCGATTCCGAATCGCTTCGTGCGAAGTCGAAGGCTTCCGCGGCGGCGTCGAGTGGGAACCGGTGCGTGTTGACGACCTGCGCGATCAGCGGGTTCCGCCCGAGGAGTGTCGCGGCGGCGTCGACGTCCCGTCCCGTTGCGCTGTGCCCATAGAACGCGCCGAACACCACGGTCAGCTCCTTCACGAACGCGGTCGTGAAGTTCCACGTCTTGGGCGTGTAGTAGCCGGCGACGAGGGCGAGGGTGCCGCCGGGGCGGGTCCACTCTGCCGCCGCGTGAATGCACTCCTCGGACCCGTCCGCCTCGATCACGAGGTCGTACAGCCCGTTCGGCTCGACGCCCGCGCCGAGTCGCGCGGCCGCCTCGCGCTGGAACGCACGGTCGCCGGCGAAGTCGACGACCTGGCCGCGAGCGACCGCGGCCGCGACTGCGAGCATGCCGAAGCCCGACGTGTTCGCGCCGACGACGAGGGTGCGTGTCCGTCCGGTCGCGCGCACGAGGTCGAGCGTGTGCAGGTGGATCGCGAGGGGCTCGATCAGGTTCGCGCCGTTGGTCGCGTCGAGGCCTCGCGGGAGCGGCACGATCGAGGAGGCCGGCACGATGACTTCGTCGGCCATGCCGCCGTCCTGGCCGATCCCGATCAGGCGGGTGTAGCCCTCGACGCACCACACCGAGTCTCCCGCGCGGCACAGCTCGCAGTGTCCACAGGGGACGGTCGGTTGGACACCGACCGGTGTGCCGTCGTCGAGCTCGCCGGCGAACTCGTGCCCCATCGTGAACTGCAGCGGACCCATCGCCGACAGATTCAGATCGGTCTGGCAGATGCCGATCGTGCGGACCTTGATCCGGACGCCGTCGCCGTCCGGGTGCGGGAGCTCGACGACCTCGATGCCGTTCTCGGTTCGGCGGACTCCTCGCACTGCCAAGCTCCTTCGATCGGGTGGGTCACGCGATTGAAGGGCAGGGGTGCGGCGGCCGCAAACTCGAGCGAGCGGAAACTAGTTCAGGCGTTTGCGCCAGGTGTCCGCGGCATCGCGCACGGCTTCCCGGGCCGAGCCGTGTCGGCGGACCTGGGTCACGTCGCCGTCGCGCTCGTCTTCGAGGAGAAACTCCCTGGGCGCCCGCGGATCGTTGCGCACGCGCAGGGTCCGACCCTTCTCGGGGTCGCGAAGTCGCACGCTGAAGGCCAGGGGTCGCACTGCCATCGGGTCTCCTCTTCGGGCGTCGCGCGCCCGTGAGGACCTCTTCGGCATCGATCGGGATTTCTTGAGCGCTTCGAGGGACTTGGGGGAGATTCTGCGCAGAAGAGAGGGGTTGCCCCTGCAGCGAACGGCCTGCGCGGCGACGACACGCCCGATCGGCCATCCTCGTGCGCCATGGAGTACCCGAAGATCGGACAGGAGCCCGCGAACGAGCTTGTCGCGCTCGCCGAGAGCGTGCGCGGGGTGGCGAACACGTTGCTGCGCATCCACGAGGGCGACCACGAACGGGTCGTCGAAGCCCGCGCGACCCTCGACGCGGTGACGGCGAAGCTGGGCGAGATCGCGAGTCGGGACACCGCGCCGCGGGTGGTGGACGCGGTGGAGCAGGAGGGCACGCGTCCCTTCTACTTCCCGGGCACGCTCTCGCCGCGCGTGCACGTCGCGCATCCGTGGATGACCGGCGAGGCCGACGGTGACGGGCGACGCGGTCGGGTGCGCTTCGATCTGATCCACGAAGGGCCGCCCGGATGGGTGCACGGCGGCCACGTCGCCTGGTGCTTCGACCAGGCCTTCGGCCACCACGTCGTCGAGAGCGAGATCGGCGGTCCGACGCATCGCCTCGAAGTCACCTACCGACGCGGGACGCCGATCCACAAGGAGCTCGACTACGAGATCCGCACCGATCGGATCGAGGGACGGAAGATCTTCGCGACCGGCGTGCTGCGCGACGGCGACGAGGTGCTGGCCGAGGCGACGGCGCTCTTCGTCGAGCCGAAGGAGAAGTTCGAGATGTCGAGCGAGGGGATGAAGCGCCCCGACTGACGCTCGGGCTCAGTCGTCGGCGCCGGGCGCCGACGGATCGAGCGCCGGATCCCGGCCCTCGAGGATCGCCTCGAACCGCGAGCGCAGGCGCGCCTCGGCGTTGTCGTGGGTGAAGATCCAGAATCGACGCTCCCGCACCGCATTCATGACTCGCTCCGCGACCTCCTCGACGGGCACTGCGATCGCTTTCAGCGCGTCCGTTGCATCGCCGGTCCACCCCCCGGCCACGGCTCGCGGGGGCGGCGCGTCCGCGGACCGGAGCGCGTCCGGTCGGTTGCGATCCGACGTCGTGATGCCGGTCTGGACGAAGCCCGGACACAGGACCGAGACGTCGACCGAAGCCTCGGCGAGCTCGTGATAGAGCGTCTCGGCGAGGGCGATCACGCCGTGCTTGGACATCTGATAGGCGGCGTTGCCGGGCACGACGGTGAGGCCGGACATGGAGCCGGTGAGCACCAGATGACCGGGCGCGCCCGAGGCGAGCATGCGCGGGACGAACGCGCGCACGCAGTGGATCGGACCCCAGAGGTTCACCGCGAAGACCCACGCGAAGTCTTCCACCGGGCGTTCCCACGCCGGGCCCACCTCCTGCATCACGCCCGCGTTCGCGAAGACGAGCTGCACGCCGCCGAAGTGCTCGCCCGTGCGCTCGGCCAACGCCTCGACGTCGTCCGCGTTCGACACGTCGGTCCGGACGCCGATCACCTCCGCGCCCTGCTTCTCGAGCTCGCGGGTGGCCGCCTCGAGGGCGGGGGCTTCGACGTCACTCAGCACGAGCTTCGCGCCTTCCGCCGCGAGCCGGTTGGCGAGGGCGCGGCCGATGCCGCTGGCGGCGCCTGTCACGACGGCGACCTGGTTCCGTAGGTCCTGCATGGTGTCGAAGAGCTCCCTTGTCGGGCTGATCAGTGAAAGCCGATCGTCTGGAGGATGACGTGCATCCAGACCGGGATCACGAACACCCAGTAGCAGGCCATCCAGGTCACGCCGATGATGCCGCCCCAGTCCTCGCTCGCGGTCGATCGTCTCCGCTCGAAGAGGGCGCCACGAACTCGCTGCCCGATGTCGGCCTCGGCGAGCGCCGAACCCCCGCCGGCGTCCTGCTCGTTCGCGTTCCGAACGAGGAAGCGCAGATGGAAGAGCTGCCAGGGCAGGTATCCCGCGCCGAACACGACCCCGATCCACAGCAGCGTAGCGACGGCTTCGTGCGCGGGCCCTTGCGCGAGCAGCCAGGCGCATCCGGCCGTATGGCCGGCGAAGAGCAGGAACCAGCCGATCTCCTCGTAGACGTAGAGCCGGTATCGCCCGGTCAGGATCGCGGTCCAGACGAAGCACTGGGAGACTCCGGCGGCGGCGACCATGCCGATGGCGACGGCGTCGATCCAGGCGGCCTGCCCCGAGTTCATCAGCGACAGGGCGTAGGCGAAGAAGTAGACGTAGGCGACCTCGGAGAACGTCGCGAGCACCCGGGTCACGAAGGCAGACGACATCACGTTGTCGTGCAGGACGACGTTGCCCTCGTATCGATTTGGAAACACGCAGCGCCACGCGGAGACCGCGAAGAGGACCGAGCCGGACACGACGAGGCTCGTCTCGGCGTCGTCCGCCGGGATCCCGAGCGCCGAGACGAGGAAATAGACGTTCGCGAGGGCGCCGAGCTTGAGCAGCCAGAGAAAGGGCTTGACGTCGTTCGGCATGCGGGGACGCTAGCTCGCCGGTCTCGGTTGGCGGAAGGTCCATACCGTGGCTATGGATGGCGACATGGCGACCCGCAACTCTCCGCCCGCGCTCCGGCCCTTCGTGTCGCGCCTCTGGGCGTCCGACGGCGTTCCGCGTCACGGGGCTGGCACGCGGCGTGAGCGCGTGCTCCCGACCGGAAACGTGCACGTCGTGTTGCGCCTGGGCTCGGAGCCCCTGAGGATCGACGTGGGCAGTGGCGAGGAGACCTACCCGTCCGCAGTGGTCGGGGGGCCGCGCCTCACGAGTTATGCGAAGGACGTGGAGAAGCCCGTGCCCTCGGTCGGCGCGATGCTGATGCCGGGTGCCGCGCCTAGTCTGTTCGGCGTCCCCGCGAGCGAGCTCGCTGAGCGCCACACGCCCCTCGAGCTCCTTTGGGGGCGCGAGGTCGAGCGCCTGAGCAATCGGATGATCGAGGTCGAGACGGCGGACGCGCGACTGGAACTTCTCATGCAGGCGCTCGCGACCCGACTACCGCGCGTGCGCGGTCTGCACCCCGGGGTCGCGTCCGCGCTCGATGCCGCGCGCGGCGGGGTCGACCGGGTCGAGCCGCTCGCGGCGCGCGCAGGACTCGGGCCGCGTCGCTTCAGCCAACTCTTCAGCGAGAGCGTCGGCCTTTCCCCGAAGCGCTGGCTCCGACTGCGCCGCTTCCAGCGATCGCTCCCGTTCGCGCGACGCGCGGACGTCGATTGGGCGGAAACTGCCTTGGAGCTCGGTTATGCCGACCAGGCCCATTTCGCCCGCGACTTCCGCGCGATCTCGGGCCTGACCCCGACCGAGTATCGCCGCCGCGCACCCGCCGACCCGAACCACGTTCCGGGCGACTAGCCACCCCTCCGCCGATTGCCGAAATCTTCAAGACGCGATCCGGACGAGAAGGGACCCTGGGGCCATACCCACGACGAGGAGACCCTCCCATGTCCGAGATCCACGAAGTCTTCGCCTACCTCCGCCTCGCCGACGCCCCGCGCGCGATCGAGTACTACAAGGAGGTCTTCGGCGCCGAGGAGAAGTTCCGGCTCGTCGAGCCGAGCGGCAAGGTCGGTCACGCCGAGCTCGACCTCGGCGGGACGACGCTGATGATCTCGGAGGAGTATCCCGAGATGGGCATCCAGGGGCCGGCATCGATCGGCGGCACCTCGGTCACGATCCATCTCCACGTCGACGACGCGGACGCGATGATCCAGCGCGCCGAGAAAGCGGGCGGCGAGGTGCTCCGCCCGCCCCAGGACCACTTCTACGGCGAGCGCTCCGGGATGGTCCGGGACCCCTTCGGGCACGAGTGGAACATCGGCCACGACATCGAGGAGGTCGAGGTCGAGGAGATGCAGCGGCGCTACGACGCGATGTTCGAGGAGTAGAAGGCCGTCGTCGACCGGGACCGAGGGGCTAGAATCCGGGGAATCGCGTGACACTGATCCCGGAACCTCCTCTCTCAACGGACCCCCCCGGCTCAACGGAACCCCATACGACCATGACCCTGAACCTAGACGAACTCGACCTCACTCGACCGGAGCTCTATCGCCAGGGCTTCCCGCACGAGATCTTCAAGCAGCTGCGGGACGAAGCCCCGGTCTGGCGCCATCCGGACGTCGACGGCCTCTCGGAGACCGAAGGCAAGGGCTTCACGGTCCTGTCGCGCTACGAGGACGTCCAGGCCACGAACCGGAATCCCGAGGTCTTCCTGTCGTGCGAAGGTGCGGGCCTCGGGTACACCGGGCAAGGTCTGATGCTGACCGACATGGACGGCGCCGCCCACATCCGACAGCGAAAGCTGATCAGCTCGGGCTTCACGCCGCGCATGACGCGCCGCCTCGAAGGGCTCGCCCGGGAGTGGGCCGCGAAGATCGTCGACGACGCACTCGAGAAGGAGACCGTCGAGTTCGTTCAGGAAGTGGCCTACCAGCTTCCGATGCACATGATCGCGGACATCCTCGGGATCCCGATCGAAGAGCGCGACTGGCTCTTTCAACACACGAACGACATGCTGCTCTGCATCGACCCCGCGTACCCCGTTCCCGCGTCGGAGCGGGAGCGTCTGGCGACCGAGATCTTCGCCTACGGCTCCGAGATCCTCGGGCGAAAGCGGGAAGCGGCGACCGACGACGTGCTCTCTGCGCTCGCGACGGTCTCCGACGACCAGGGCCCGCTCAACGATCTCGAGCTCGACGCCTTCTTCATGCTGCTCACGGTCGCCGGGAGCGAGACCACCCGGAACGTGATTTCGAGCGGGCTGCAGCAGCTGCTCGTCGAGCCCGACCAGCTCGAAGACCTGCGCCGTGATCCAACGCTCATGAAGGGCGCGACCGAGGAGATCATCCGCTGGTCTTCGCCGGTCGCGTATTTCAAGCGGATCGTGGCGGAGGACACGGAGGTGGCCGGCGTGCCGATCGCCGAGGGTGAGCGCGTGACGCTCTGGTACCCGTCCGCGAATCACGACGAGCGATTCTTCGACGACCCCTTCCGCTTCGACGTCCGCCGCGAGAAGAACGAGCACGTTTCGTTCGGCGGAGGCGGCCCGCATTTCTGTCTCGGCGCGCATCTCGCGCGGCGCGAAATCATGATCCTCTTCGAGGAGCTGCTCGGACGGACCGCCGGGATCGAGCCCGTCGGAGAGTCGACCTACAGCGTGCTCGGGATCGGCAACCCGATCCTGCTCTCGCTGGGGACACTGCCGGTTCGCCTGAAGGCCGCCTGATGACCGCGGACGGGATCCCGGAGCTCTCGCTGAACTTCTATTCGAAGGCAGCGATCCGGGACCCGCGGCCGGTCTATCGGGTGATGCTCGAGGCGGGGCCGGTCGTCCGCCTGCGACGCCACAAGGTTCTCGCGGTCTCGCGTCACGCGGATCTCCGCCGCGTGCTCAAGGATCAGGACGCCTTCCCGAGCTCCGGCGGCGTTACGCTGAGCCCGCTGTTCAACGGTCAGTCCAAGTCGGCGGAGACGGTCCTGGTGTCGGACGGCGAGGCCCACACTCGGCTGCGCAAGGCGTTGATCGCGCCGATGCGCCCTCGCGCGCTCGAGGACATCCGCGATCGGATCGAGGCGTTGGCGATCGCGCGGGTCGATGCGTTGGTCGGCCGCGGCCGTTTCGAGGGCATGGAGCAGCTCGCCAGTCTGCTGCCGGTATCGGTCGTGGCGGAGCTGGTAGGGCTCGAGGGCGCCGCCCGGGAACGCATGCTCGAGTGGTCGAAGGCGACCTTCAACATGATCGGCGCGGTAAACCTGCGCTCGCTCCGGAGCCTGCCGACCGTCTTCGACATGCTGCGCTTCCAGCGCGCGTTCCGCCCGGAGCACGCCGCGCCCGGGAGCTGGGTGCGCCGCCTCTTCGACTTGCGCGACGCCGGCGAGCTCAGCCATCACCAGGCCCTCGGTATGGTGATCGACTACATCGCCCCGAGCCTCGACACCACCATCTTCGCCTCGGGCAACATGCTCGAGCGCTTCGCGCGCCACCCCGACCAGTGGGAGAAGCTGCGCGCGAACCCGGAGCTCGTGCCGGGCGCCGTGAACGAGGCCTTGCGGATCGATCCGGTCATTCGCGCTTTCTCGCGGCTCGCTGCGCGGGACGCCGTGGTCGACGGCGTGACGATTCGGGAAGGGGAGCGATTGCTGGTGGTGTTCGGCGCCGCGAACGCCGACCCGCGCCGCTACGAAGCTCCCGACATGTTCGACATCACGCGCGACGCGCGGGACCACATGGCCTTCGGTCACGGGGTGCACGCCTGTGCCGGCGCGGGGCTGGCCCGCCTCGAGATGGAGGTGCTTCTTCGCGCGCTCCTCGAGCGGGTCGCGCGGATCGAGGCGGGGACGCCGACCTCCGCTATGAACAACACGCTCTTCGGCTTCAAGAAGCTGCCGCTCGAGCTGATCGCGGCCTAACGGGCGGGCGTCGCGTCCGCGAACGCGACGAGCGCGTCGACGAACCCGTCCGGCGCCTCGACGTTCACGGAGTGCCCCGCGTCGAGGTCGACGACTTCGATTCCGGGGATCGTCGCGGCGGCCCAGTCGCGATCGGCCTGGAAGGCCTTTTCGAAGCGACCGTTCACGAGCAGGGTCGGGGTGCGGAGCGTGTGGGCCGTGCTTCGACTGGAGAGATCCGGTCCGGTCACCGCGGTCGCATGCGCGATCGCGTGTCGCGGGATGACGTCCGCCGCCTTCTCCATGCGTTCACGCAGCTCGGCGGAGAAGCGTTTCGCATGGCACGGGTGATACGGAAGCTTGCGAAGGTCGATTGCGTCCCAGTCGTCGATCCGACCGCGACCGTCGCCGTCGTCTGCCGCGGCGGTGTTGAGCGCTGAGCGTGAGTTCGTCACGACGAGGCGCGCGAGAGAACCCGGATGATCGAGCGCGTAGCGGATCACGATGCCGGCACCGAACGATTGCCCGCAGACGAGCCAGCGATCGACACCGAGGTCCCCGCGCATCCGCTCGAACTCGTCGCCGTAGTGCTCGATCGCGTAGGCGGCGGGATCATCGGGAGCCGGCGCGTTCCCGTGACCCCAGAGCTCGACCTCGACCAATCGGAAGTGGTCGAGCAGGCGGTCGCGGTTCGGGTCCCACTGCAGATTGCTCGACAGGAAGCCGTGGAGCAGCAGCAGCGCGGGCTTGTCCGGGTCGCCGGAGACGGTGCAGGGGAGGGCGGTCACGCGCGCGGACTCTACTGGATGCTCCGGCCGCCATCGACGTCGAGGCAGACGCCGGTCAGGAACGATGCCTCTTCCGACGCGAGGAAGAGGATCGCGTTCGCGACGTCTTGTGGCGTGGCGCGTCGACCCATCGGGATGCCGGAAATGACCTGTTGCTCGAGCTCGTCGGGGAGCTGGTCGAGTCCCATCGCGTTCTTGTCGAAGCCGGTCGGCGCGGAGACGGGCGTGACGCAGCAGACGCGAATCTTCGGCGCGAGCTCGGTCGCGAGGCCGCGGGTGAGGGTCACGACGGCGCCCTTCGACGCGTTGTAGGCGGTGAGCCCGGGGCGCGGGCGGAGGCCGCCGATCGACGCGGTGCTCACGATCGCGCCCCCTTCCGACATGTGGGGCACGGCATACTTGGCCGCGAGGAAGACGCTGCGCGTGTTGATCACGAACTGGCGGTCGAAGTCCTCGGTCGAGAGCTCGATCATCGGGCTCATCTTGTGCGGGAGGCCTGCGTTCGGGCAGACGACGTCGAGGCCGCCGAACTCACGCACCGCGACGTCGACGACGTTCTTCGTCTCTTCCTCGTCGGACACGTCGAGTCGCGAGGCCAGACAGCCGGACAGGCTCTCGGCGACGGCCTTGGCCCCGCCCTCGTCGATGTCGGTCACGAGGACGCGGGCGCCCTCGGCCGCGAAGCTCCGGGCGATCGCTTCGCCGAAGCCGGCCGCGGCGCCGGTCACGAGTACACGCTTGTCCTGGAATCGGGGCATGGTCGGTCCCTCTACGTCAGAGTCGAATCGTGATCGACTTGAGCTGGGTGTAGTGATGGAGGGCTTCGATGCCCTTCTCGCGGCCGTAGCCGCTCTGCTTGTAGCCGCCGAAGGGCTGCTCGACGGTGCCCGAGAGCCAGTCGTTCACGAAGACCTGGCCGGCTTCGAGGCGCGCAGCGACCCGGTGGGCTCGCGAGACGTCCTGAGTCCACAGTCCAGCCGCGAGGCCGTACTCGGTGTCGTTCGCGATCGCGATGGCTTCCTCCTCATCGGAGAAGGGGATCACGCTCGCCACCGGACCGAAGATCTCCTCCTGGGCGATCCGCATGTCGTTGGAGACGCCGGTGTAGATCGTGGGGTTCACGAAATAGCCATTGGCGAGCTCCGGGTCGTCGGGCAGGGCGCCGCCGAGCGCGGTCGTCGCGCCGTCTTCGCCGGCGATCGCGAAATACGACTGCACCTTCTCGTACTGCGCTTCGGTCATCATCGGACCGATCATCCCGCCGGGCTTCACGCCCCTCGCCGCCTCGACGAGCGCACCGACGAAGTCGTCGTGCACGCTCTTCTCGACGAGCACGCGGGTGCCGGCGCTGCAGACCTGTCCGGCGTTGATCACGAACGCGCGGAGCGTGCCCGGGATCGCCTTGGCCATGTCCGCGTCTGCGAAGACCAGGTTCGGGGACTTGCCCCCGAGCTCGAGGGTGAGGGGCAGGATGCGGTCCGCCGCGATCCGGCCGATCTCCTTGCCGGCGCGAAGGGAGCCGGTGAAGGCGACCTTGCGAACGGCGGGGTGCTCGACGATGCGCGCGCCACAGGCTTCGCCGGTTCCCGTCACGACGTTGAGCACGCCGGCGGGCAGACCACATTCGCTTGCCATCTCCGCCATCGCGAGGGTGCTCGCCGAGGTGAACTCGGAGGGCTTCGCGATCACGACGTTGCCGGCGGCGAGGGCCGGGGCGATGCCGCGCGCGGCCTGGTTGATCGGCGCGTTCCAGGGCGTGATCACGCCGACGAGGCCGAAGGGCTCGCGGACCGTGTAGGAGTGGAGGTCCGACGCGACGTTCAGGGTCTCGCCCTGGATGGTCGGGACGAGGCCGCCGTAGAACTCGAAGTAGGTCGCGGACCCGCCGACCTCGACCGGGGCCTGGAACGCGGGCTTGCCGGCTTCGAGCTGGTCTAGCTCGGCCAGCTCCGCAGTTCGCTCGCGCATCGTGCGCCCGAGGTCGATCAGGATGCGCGCGCGATCGGTGGGTGCGCACGCGCGCCACTCGGCGGCGGCGGCGAGGGCCGCGTCGACCGCCTTCGTGACGTCGTCCGCGTTCCCGTCCGCGATCTGCGTGACCTTCTCGCCGGTCGTCGGGCTCGTCGAGTCGATGTACTCGCCGCTCGCAGGCTTCGTCCACGCGCCGCCGATCCAGTGCTCCCACTGCTCGCGCATCAGAGCTTCCCGCAGAGCGCCGCGCGCTCGAGGACCGGCTTGTAGAGGCGGAGGGTCGCCGCATCGACCAGCTGCCCGCCCTCGGACGCCGAGCCCGCGCCACCGGCTGCGGCCTTCTCGTAGGCCTCGACCTGCTTCTTCGCCATCTCGATCTCGGCGTCCGTCGGCGCGAAGACCTCGTTCGCGATCGGAATTTGGCTCGGGTGGATGCACCATTTGCCGACCGCGCCCAGGGTGCTCGCCCAGTTGCACTCGCGTCGGTAGCGATCCGGGTTGTTGATCATGCCGTAGGGACCGTCGATCGGTTCGAGGTCGTTGGCGCGGCACGCGGCGATCATGCGATTGCGGGCGGCCTGCCACGGGTCACCGATGTAGGCCTCGTCGCCCTTCGCGTGACCCATCCGGAAGCCGAGGCTCGCGGCGAGGTCGCCGAAGCCGAGGATCAGCGCTTCGAGGCGCGGTGAGCAGGCGGCGATCGCCTCGACGCACGCGAGGGCCTTCGACTCCTCGATCAAGGCCTCGAAGCCGATCGTCGGTTCGATGCCGAGCTTCATCTCGACCTGATCGAGCAGGGTCTCGAAGAACCAGATGTCCCGCGGCGCGTAGGGCTTGGGGATGATGATGATGTCGAGGTGCTCGTGGGCGTTCGTGACCATCTCGACCAGGTCGTCGGCGGCCCATTGTGTGTCGGCGGAGTTGATCCGGACGGCGCGGATCGTGTTGCCCCAATCGAGGGTCTTGAGCCCGTCGATCGCGTTCTTGCGCGCCTCTTCCTTGAGCGCGGGGGCGACGGCGTCCTCGAGGTCGAGGAAGACGAGGTCGGCCTCGCTGGCCGCGCTCTTCTTGATCATCTTCGGGCTCGAGGCGGGGACCGCGAGCTCCGAGCGTCGCAATCGATTGGGGCGTTGGAAGGCCATCTTGGGTTCTCCTGGAATGATGAGGCTTGAAATGGGGGGACGGACCCTAACGGTCCGCCCAGTGGCTGCGGCGCTTGATCAGGACCTCGCGTTCGCCCTCGAACACGACGGTATCGTCCTGCTTGAGGCCCCAGTGCTTGAAGCGCACGATCCCGGCGTCGTCGCGGTCGGCGTCGCGGATCTCGAGCACCTCGGTGTAGGCGGTCAGGGTGTCCCCGTGGAAGACCGGTGCTCGGAACTTCAACCCCGTGAGCCCGACGTCCGCGAGGGCGTTCTCGCCGGTGTCCTGGGTCGCGAGGCCGATCACGATCGAGCCGGTCACGAGGCCGAAGACGAGGCGCTGGCCGAAGGGCATGGCCTGCATCTTCTGCTCGTTGAAGTGGCCGTCGGCCGAGTTCATCACGAGCTTCGTGAGCATCTGGTTCTCGACCTCGTCGACGGTGCAGCCGCGCGCGTGGCGCATCCGCTGCCCGGATTCGAAGTCCTCGAAGTAGTTGTCGTCGCCCGTCAGAGCTGCCGTGGTCGTCATGTCGTGGGTCCTCGGCTCAGCGCTTGTTCAGCAGCTGGTCGGAGATGATCTTGCGCTGGATCTCCGACGTGCCTTCGAAGATCGTGGTGAGGCGCGCGTCACGCCAATAGCGCTCGACCGCTCGCTCGGTGGTGTAGCCGTTGCCGCCGTGGATCTGCAGACCCGAGCTCGTCACGCGCTCGGCCATCTCCGTCGCGAAGAGCTTGGCCATCGCCGCCTCCTTCTCGATCGGGAGACCGCGGTCGACCTGGTCGGCGACCATGTACATGAGCGAGCGCGCCGCTTCGATCTCCGTCGCCATGTCGGCCATCTTGAAGCGGAGGGCCTGGAACGAGGCGATCGGCTTGCCGAACTGCTCGCGCTCCTGGGCATACGCGAGGGAGTCTTCGAGTGATCCGCGGGAGAGGCCGATCGCGCGCGCCGCGGTGTGGATCCGCGCGACCGCGAGCCCCGCCATGGCCGCATTGAAAGCGCCTCCGGCGCCCTTGCGCGCTGCATTGCGCGTCTCACCGCCGCGCCCGCCGAGCCGGTTGTCCGCCGGGACTCGGACGCCGTCGAGCTGGAGCGCGTAGCTCGTGATGCCGTGGTACCCGATCTTCGGGATCGGCTCGCCGGTCATGCCGGCCGGGAACTCGCCGCGCGTCTTCTCGATCACGAAGGACTGGATGCCCTTGGCGCGGTGGTCGTTCGGGCCCGGGTCTTCGGTGCGCGCGAGAATCTGAATGAAGTCGGCGTTCAGCGCGTTGCCGCACCAGCGCTTCTCGCCGCGCAGCACCCACTCGTCGCCTTCGGCGTCGGCGCGGCACTCGACGCTCGCGAGGTCGGACCCGACGTTCGGCTCGGAGAGGGCCGCCGCGCCGATCCATTCGCCGCGCGCGCTCTTGCGAAGCAACTCGGCGCGCTTCTCCTCGTCGCCGACCTGGGTTCCCATGCCCTGGGCGCGGGCGATGATGCTCGCGACGCTCATCCACGCGCGGGCGAGCTCTTCCGCGATCAGGGCGTACTCGAAGACCCCGAGGCCCATCCCGCCGAACTCCTTCGAGATCGTGACACCGAAGTACCCGAGCTCGCCCATCCGCTTCAGCAGCGAGTCGGGGATGTCCGCATGTTGCGGGTCGAGCTCGTTCGCGACCGGCAGCACCTCTTCCATCGCGAAGGCCCGCGCGGTCGCCTGGATCTCGCGACGCTCGGGCGTCAGGAACGGGTGATCGCTGACGGCGACTTCGGGTTCTTCGTACATCGACATGGCGCTACTCCCGACGTTTGGCGACCAGGTTGGTCCGCTCATAGCTCACGACCAGCTCGCCCTTCTGGTTCCGACCCTCGGTTCGCCAGGTGACGATCCCGGTCCCCGGGCGCTTCTCGGATTCCCGCATCGAGAGGACTTCGCTCGAAGCCGTGAGCGTGTCGTCGGGATGCACCGGCTGGTGGAACACGACGTCGTTCACGCCGAGGAAGGGACCGCCGGCCTCGGAGAGGTCTTCGACCGAGAGACCGACGATGGTGCAGAGCACGAGGAGCGGGTCGATCAGGACGTCGGCGTGCCCGTGGGCGCGCGCGTACTCCGCGTTGAAATAGAGGGGGGTGAAGCGGAGTGTCTGGGTCGAGAAGAGGGCGCCGTCCGCGGCGGACAGGGTGCGGCCCCAGTGGTGGTCGAGCACCTGGCCGACCTCGAAGTCCTGGTACTGGCGTCCCTTCTTGCGCAGGGGGAAGGTCGAGAAATCCGGGTCGGACATGGGGGCTCCCGTCGATGAGGTCTCCAGTTTTATCACATATTAATTGATTAACCAATAAGAAAGATGTAGGGTGCAGCCATGACGAACCCCTCACGGCTCCGACATCTCGGCGGCGAGGAAGGAAATCGCTGGCTCGGCGGCGAGTTCGAGCCGTTCCTCCTCGGGCTCCACGACGCGTTCGCGAAGCGGGTCGCCGACGTGCGGCATGCGCGATCGGACCTGATCGCGGCGGTCCGAAGCGGCGACCGGCTCGAGCCGGCGCCGGCGACCGGGAGCTGGCAAGTCCCCGCGCTGCCCGAGCGGCTCCTCCGCCCTGGGATCGAGATCTCGGGTCCGATCGGGATCACGTCGATGGCGATCAACGCGCTGAATCCCGGACCCGAAGGCGAGCGCGCGGTCGGGTACCTCGACGACGACGAGGACTCCGGGGGCCATCGCCTGGGAGACACCCTCTCGGCGGTCGCCAATCGGGTCGGTGCCCTCGATCGCAGCCTGGCCTTCGATGATCCCGCCAAGGGGAAGGCCTATCGGCTCGAGCCGGGCGCCCTTCCGTTCTTCATGCATCGCGAACGCGGTTGGCACCTCGACGAGCCCGAGGTCACGATCGACGATGAGCCGGTCTCCGCGACGCTGCTCGGAACGGCGCTCACCCTCTTTCACGCGGGCCGGCACCATGCCGAGCTCGGTGAGTCGATCCACTTCTACCTGCCCAAGATGGAATCGGGCGCCGAAGCCGCGCTCTACCGCGACGTCCTCGCGCACGCGAAGACGGAGCTGGCGTTTCTCGCCGACGTACCGATTCGTGGGGTCGCCCTCGTCGAGTCACTGCCCGCGGTCTACGCGATGGAGGAGATCCTCGAGTCCCTCGGGCCGTACGCGGCCGGGCTCAACGCGGCGCGCTGGGACCTGAAGGCGAGTCTGCTCGAATACGCGATGACCGACGCGAGTCAGCTGTGGCCCGACCGCTTCGACGTCGACATCAAGACGACCCCGTTTCTCTCATCGATCTTCCGGCGACTCGTCGCGGTCTGCGGAAGGCGCGGCGGGCTGCCGATCGGCGGGATGGCGACGGCGCTTCCGAGCAAGGACGACGAAGTGAACGCGGCGGCCGCGAACGCGATTCGCGCGGACAAACAGTGGGAGGCGGAGCAGGGCTTCGTCCGCGGCTGGGTCGCGCACATCCATCACATGAAGGCGGCGGCGGATCCGTTCCGCGCGCGGTGGGGCACGCGTTTCGATCCGAGCGACCTGCCGAGCGACCCCGACGCACACCCGATCCGAATCGAGCGCCCCGACGGCGTACTGACCGAGGACGGCACGCGCCGCAACCTGCGCACGCTCCTGGAGTACGTCGAGGGCTGGCTGCGCGGCCGCGGCGCCGTCGGGATCGACAGCCTCGCCGGGAGGCCAGGAAAGCGTCCGGCGCTGATGGAAGACCTCGCGACCGCGCGGATCTCCGTCGCGCAGACCGCACAGCGAGTCCTTCACGACGCGAAGAGCGAGGACACCGGGCGCGTGCACACTCGCGCGCTCGTCTCCGGCCTGCTCGACGAGGAGCGCGCGAGCATCGAGTCGCTCCTGCCGGAGGCCGATCCCGCGCGGCTCGAGCGCTACGCCCTTTCCCAGGCGATCACCGAAGCCTGGATCGATCGCTACCTCGATCTCGATTTCCGTAGTCTCGGATCGTTCACACGCGAAGAGCTGGGGGCCACGAGATGATCGACCGGGTCCGCGAGCAGGTGTCTACGTGAGCGAAGAGCTCGCCACCCCGCCGCGCCGAACGCAGGCGGAGCGCACGGCGACGGCCGCGCGCCGGATGATCCGCGCCGCCGGCAAGCTGATCGCGCAGCAGGGCTATTCCAAGACGACCCTCGCGCAGGTCGGGCGCGAAGCCGGCTATTCCGGTGGTCTCGTGTCGCACCATTTCGGCTCGAAGGAGGGGCTCCTGCGCGAGCTGGTGCATCACGTGAGTGCGAGATTCTCCTCGGACCAGCTCGCGGAAGCGACCGAAGGCGAGGTCGGTCTCGAAGCACTCTGCGCGACGGCGCGGGCCTATCTCGAAGAGCTCGTGTTGCGTGAGGAGCGGATGCGAACGCTCTACGTGCTGATGGGCGAGTCCCTCGGGCCGGTGTCCGAGATCGGCGACGTGATCGCGGCCTTGAACGAGAGCTTCCGCCGCACTACGCAGCGCCTGATCGAAGAAGGCATCGCGCGCGGCGAGATCCGCGCGGACATCGATCCCGCCACGGAAGCGGTGGTTTGTCTGGCGCTCCTGCGCGGCGTGGGCATGCAGTGGATGACGGAACCCCGATGCATGGATCTCGAAGCGGTCAGTCGCAGCGTCGAGATCGCAATCCGCCGGCAGCTCGCCGCGGACAAGGAGCGGGTATGAGCGAAGCCAGCCAGGGACTCACCCGCGCGGTCGTCGGCCACGCGCGCGCGATCGCACTCGATGCGATCCCGGACGAAGCGCTCGAAGCGACGCGGCACTGTCTGCTCGACTTCGTGGGTTGCGCCCTCGCGGGCGCGCGAGAAGACCTGACGAACATCCTCGTCGACGAAGTCGTCGCGCCCGAGGCCAGCGCGCAGACCACGCTCCTCGGACGCGCGGAACGCGCGACGGCCCAGACGGCGGCGCTCGTGAACGGCTGCGCGGGTCACGCCCTCGACTACGACGACACGCACACGGGGATGGGCGGCCATCCGTCCGTGCCGGTGATTCCCGCGCTCCTGGCCGCGGCAGAAGCGACCGACGCAGCGGGCGCAGACTTCGTTGCCGCCCTCGTCGCCGGCTTCGAGCTGCAGGCACGCGTCGGTCGCATCGTCGGCAATGAGCACTACGTCGCGGGCTTCCACACGACGGGCACCGTCGGCACGTTCGGCGCGGCGGCCGCATGCGCCCACCTCTACGGACTCGACGAGGCGGCCTGGCTCCACGCGATCGGGCTGGCGGGTACGCAAGCGGCCGGGCTCAAGTCCGGCTTCGGCACGATGGCGAAACCGATGCACGCGGGTCGCGCCGCCTCGGCGGGCTACCTCGCCGCGACGCTCGCCAAGGGCGGATTCACGTCGAACCCGGAGATCCTCGAGGTCGATCAGGGCTTCGTGTCGACGCATACCTCGCGGGACTTCGCGACCGAGCAGCTCGCCGAGATGGCGGATCGCTGGTTCGTGCGCGAGACGCTCTTCAAGTACCACGCGGCCTGCTACCTGACGCACTCGTCGATCGAATCCGTGGCGCGGCTCCGAGACGAGCACGGGCTCGACGCCGGGAACGTCGATGCGATCGACATCACGGTGAACCCCGGACTGCTCCGCGTGTGCAACATCCCCGAGCCGACGACGGGACTCGAAGGCAAGTTCAGTCTGCGCGCGACCGCGGCCCTCGCGCTGCTCGCTCAGGAGACGGACGATCCGGCGACGTTCTGCGACGAGGTCATACAGAGCGACGACGTGATCGCCGTGCAGGATCGTGTGACGATCGCATGCGACGAGAACGTCGGCACGGCCGATTCGCGTGTCGTGATCGAGTCGCGCGGCGCACGGCACGAGACTTCGACCGACACCGGCCAGCCGAGCGCAGATCTCGCGATCCAGCGCGGCCGGCTCGAAGCAAAATTCGATCGATTGGCGACGCCAGTGATTGGAAACGACCGCGCGAAGGGGGTGCGCGAGACGATCCTCCGGATCGAGTCCGCGCCTTCCGTGCGTGACCTGCTCGCCGACCTGCGAGCGAATTGAGGGGATCTGCGAATGATCGACTCGAACGACGGCGGCCCGCGCACCGGCCCGCTCTCCGACATCAAGATCCTGGACCTGACCCAGGCCCTCGCCGGGCCCTTCGGCACGGCGCTCCTCGGCGACCTCGGCGCCGACGTGATCAAGATCGAGACGCCGATCGGCGACATGAGCCGCCAGCTCCCGCCGCGTCCGAAGGACCCCGAGGCCTGCGGATACGGCGGCTATTTCGCGAGCGTCAATCGCAGCAAGCGAAGCATCGTGCTCGACATGAAGGACGAGGCGGATCGCGAGATCTTCTTCGAGATGGTGAAGCAGGCGGACGCGGTCTGTGAGAACCAACGCGTCGGCGTGATGGACAAGCTCGGCATCGGCTACGAGACGCTCAAGGAGAAGAACCCGGCGCTCGTCTACGCGGCGATCCGGGGCTTCGGTGATCCGCGGACCGGCGAGAGCCCCTACGCGGAGTGGCCCGCCTACGACGTCGTCGCCCAGTCGATGGGCGGCTTCGCGGCGATCAACGGCCCGGCGGACGCAGGCGGGATGCCGGCCGGCACCAGCATCGGCGACATCTACCCCGGCACCCTGATGGCCCTCGGCGTCGTCTCCGCAGTGCACGCGGCGCGTCGGAGCGGCGAAGGTCAGTTCCTCGACGTCGGCATGTACGACTCGGTCCTCGCGCTCTCCGAGCTGATCGTCTGGAACTACAGCTACGACAAGAAGGTCACGACGCCGCGTGGGTCGGGGCATCCCATGCTCTGTCCCTTCGACCTCTTCCCCGCCAAGGACGGCACGATCTCGATCGCCGCGCCGGGGGCGAACCATTGGAACGCGCTCTGCAAGGCAATGGGCCGCGAGGACCTGATCGACGACGATCGCACCAAGGACGTCCTGCGCCGCACGAAGAATCGCGAATTCACGATCCAGGTCGTCACCGAGTACACGCGCACGCGAACCCGGGCCGAGATCGCCGCGGACCTCGGCGGCGTCGTGCCGGTCGGTCCGGTTCAGACCGCAGCGGACGTCTTCGCCGATCCCCACGTCGAAGCGCGCGACATGCTGCCCGAAGTCGAGCTGCCGGGCGAGAACGGATCGGTTCAGCTGCCCGGTACGCCGATCAAGTTCACCGGCACACCGGCCGGCATCACGCGCCGTCCCCCCAACCTGAACGAACACCGTGACGAGGTGCTCGCGGAGTTCGGGATCGACGATCCGAAGACGGAGAAGTAGTCATGATCACGCTCTACCAATTCCAGACCTCGCCGCTCTGTGAAAAGGTGCGACGCATCCTCAACTACAAGCAGCTCCCGTTCGAGATCCACGAGGTCCCGCGCGCGAAGGTCGCCGACTACGAACACGTCAGCCCGACGGGAAAGTTCCCGGCCCTCGAAGAGGACGGGAAGGCCGTCTGGGATTCGACAGACATCGCCCATCATCTCGAGGCGGCCCATCCGGACCGTCCGCTGATCCCGAGCGACCCCCGGGACGCGGCGATCGTCCACGTGATCGAGGACTGGGCCGACGAGAGCCTCTACTTCTACGAGATGACGATGCGCATGGCCTGGGAGCACAACGCGAAGATCGTCGTCGAGGAGTTCGTGAAGACGCTGCCGGGCATGACGGTCGAGCAGGCGCTGCCGATCGTCGTCAAGAACGCGCAGGAGCTGTCCACGACGCAGGGCCTCGGGCGCAAGCCCCGGGAGCAGATCCTCTCCGACTTCGAACGGCACTTCGTGGCCCTCGAGGGCTTCCTCAGCGCGGGCGATTTCCTGGCCGGTGACCATGTCACCCTCGCGGACATCGCCGTCCTCTGTCAGGTGAACGCCCTCGTCTGGGCGCAGGAGGCGAAGGCGCGGTTCGACGCGAGCCCCGCCATCACGGCCTGGCACGCGCGCGTGAGTGAGATCGCTCCGGACTGATCCGGGATTCGCCTGGGCGGTTCGCCTACGACGATCCGACGCCCGTCTTCACGTCCCGGAACGGAATCGCCTTGTCGACCTCGGGCTCCTTCGGCAAGCCCAGCACGCGTTCGCCGATGATGTTGCGCTGGACCTGGTCGGTGCCGCCGCCGATCGACGTGAAGTAGGCGTTCAGGCTGAGGAAGTTGGCATCGTCGGCCTGTCCGTAGTCCTCGCCCTCGAGCAGGCTCTCGGCGCCGAGGATCTCGGTTCGGAGCCGCGCTTCCTCGTGCAGGATGCGCGACATGGCGAGCTTGCCGAGGCTCATGATCGAAGACGACGTGCCTTGCGCGAGCTCCGCCTTCGCGCGGGCCTGGTTGAGCGAGTTCAGCTGGCGATAGGCGATCGTCTGCGCGATCTGCTGGCGGAGGTGCGGCTCCTCGAGGCGGCCCTGCTCGCGCGCGAGCGTGATCAGCGGCGACGTGTCCCGGCTCGGACCGCTGCCGCCACGACTGCCTCTGGCAGACTCGCCCATGACCGATCGCTCGTAGGCGAGGGCCGTGTTCAAGACGCGCCAACCGGAGCCCGGCTCCCCGAGGAGGTTCTCTGCGGGCACGACGACGTCCGACAGGAAGACCTCGTTGAAGTGGCTCTCGTCGGTGATCTGCCGGAGGGGGCGGACTTCGACCCCGGGCTGCTTCATGGGACAGAAGAAGAAGCTGATGCCGTCGTGCTTGGGCACGTCCCAGTCGGTCCGGGCGATCAGCATGCCGTAGTCGGCGGTGACGGCGCCCGAGGTCCAGACCTTCTGACCGTTGACGATGTACTCGTCGCCCTGCTTGTCCGCGCGCGTGCGGATCCCGGCGAGATCGGATCCAGCGCCCGGCTCGCTGTAGAGCAGGCACATGCCGAGCTCATTGCGGAGCAGCGGCCCGATCAGCTTCTTCTTGAGCGCTTCCGTTCCCTTCGCGAGCAGGGTGTTCGCCCAGAGGTTCGTTCGATCCTGTCCGGAGCCGGGTGCCTTGACCCGGGCGAACTCGCGCTCGACGATTCGGCCCTGCGCATCGGAGAGCCCGCGACCGAACCACGCTTCGTCCCAGCGCGGCACGGCCCAGCGCGCGTCGACGACCTGGCCGAGCCATCGCTGGCGTGCAGGTGACCCCGCGCCGTAGCTCATCGACTCCGCGTTCAACTCGTCCGAGAGCGCCTGCGTCCAGTTCTCCGCCAGCCACTGCCGGACTTCTTCCCGCAACGCATCGTCCGTCAACGAAGTCGTCATCGTCTTCAGCCTCCCACTGCCCGCAGGTAGTGCTCGCGGTGGTGATCCGAGGTCCCGAAGAGCTGCGCGCTGGCGCGCGCGGCGCGTAGGTAGAGATGGGCCGGGTGTTCCCAGGTGAAGGCGATGCCGCCATGCATCTGGATGCTGTCCGCCGCGGTCTTCACGTAGGCGTCGGCACAGGCGAACGCCGCGAGATGGATCGCTTCGTCGGATCGCGCGGACCCCTCCGCGAGACTCGACGCCGCGAATCGCGCCGCCGAGATCGCGCTCTCGGTCTCGATCAGCAGATCCGCGGCCATGTGCTTGATCGCCTGGAAGCTCCCGATGTTCCGGCCGAACTGCACGCGGGCTTTCGCGTATTCGACCGTGAAGTCGAGGACCCGCTGCGCACCGCCGACCTGCTGACCGGCCAACCCCACCAGCGCGAGGTCGAGCGTTCGTTTCAGGGCCTCGTCGACGGGTCGCTGCGCTTCGAGGCGGACGCCGGGCGCGTCGTCGAAGTCGACCCGCGCGAGGCGAAGCGTGCGATCGAAGGTCGGGAGGGACTCGACGCCGACGCCACTCGCAGAAGGGTCGACTTCGAACGCCGCGAGCGCATCCCCTGCGCGGGCGAGGACGATCAGCACGTCGGCGTTCTGACCGTGAAGCACGTAGCTCCCGTATCCCCGGAGCGACCACGCGTCGTCCTGCTGCGAAGCGGAGACCGCGACCCCGGCGGATGTCCAACAACCCGCGTCGCCGGTCAGCACCGCGGTCGCGATCGACTCGCCCGACGCGATTCGAGGCAGCAGGCGTTCGTTGGCGGCTGTGTCCCCCAGCTGCTGCAACAGCTCCGCCGCGATCACGCCGCTCGCCAGGAGCGGCGAACACAGGAGAGCGGCGCCGGCTTCCTCCATCACGGCTTCGAGCTCGAGGGGCCCGAAGTCCGCGCCGCCGTGTTCTTCCGGGATGACGAGTCCGACGATGCCCAGCTCGGCGAGGGTCTTCCAGACTTCCGCGTCGTAGCCCGACTCCGTGTCCATGACGGCGCGGACGGCGGATTCGTCGCTGGCATCGGACATCAGGCGCTCGACCGAGTGCTTGAGGGCGGCGAGCTCTTCCTGTTTCTCCGAGCCGGAAGTGGGGGGAGTCGTCATCTCGTGTCTTTCTCGGTGGCGGGGCGGGCCCGAAGCTAGACCATCGGAACCCCGAAACGCCGCGCCGTCGACGGACTGGTCGTTCGACGCGCACCGCGGACGGAACCCGTCGACGACCCGTCGCATCGCGTCCGCGACCCGCTCGAAGGAGCAGCCGAGCCGGAGCTGGCCGGCGAGATCGAGGGTCACGAGTCCGTGCATCGCCGCCCAGACCGAATGCGCGATCAGTCGGGTGTGAACTCGACGTGCATCTTCTGGATCGCGTCGAACCAGATGGTCGTGAGCCGCTCCGGCGGCTCGACGACCCGGATGTCCGGCAGTCGCGTCAGGATCTCCTTGAACAGGATCCGGAGCTGCATGCGCGCGAGGCCCGCGCCGAGACAGAAATGGTTGCCGCTGCCGAAGGCCAGGTGTTCCTTCGCGTTCTCCCGCGTGATGTCGTAGCGGTCCGGGTCGGGGAACTTGTCGTCGTCCCGGTTCGCGGAGACGTAGGACAGGTAGACCTTGTCGCCTTCGCGGAGCTTCTTGCCTCGCAGCTCGAGGTCCTGGGCCATCGTGCGCCGGAACTGCATGACGGGCGGCGAGTGGCGCAGCGTCTCTTCGATCGCGTTGGGGAGCAGGGCGTCGAGGTCGCTCAGCAAGAGTTCCTTCTGGTCCGGATGCTCCGTGAGCAGGCGCATGAAATGGTTCGACGTGTTGCGCGTCGTCTCGTGCGAAGCGATCGAGAGCGTCACGAAGAAGATGCCGATCTCGAGATCGTTGAGGTCGGCCCCTTCGACTTCGCCGTTCGCATAACGACTGACCAGACCGTCGTCGGGGTTCTCACGCTTCTGCGCCGCGAGACCGAGGGCGTAGGTCATCAGCGCGCTCGTCGCGGCCTGATGCTCCTCGCGTGTCTTGCCTTCGGGCGTCGCGGCCGCGGTCGAGAGCTCGAACATCATCTTGCGGTCTTCGTGGGGGACGCCCATGAACTCGCACATCATGGTCATGGGCAGGTCCCAGCCGAGGTCCATCACGAAGTCGCAGCGACCCTTGCCCGCGACGGCGTCGACGATCTCCGCCGCCTTCTGCTGAATCACCGGCTCCATCTTCGCGATCGCGCGTGGCGTGAAGGGCGGGGCCACGAGTTTCCGGTATCGGGAGTGATCCGGCGGGTCCATGCCCATCATGCCCGCACGCTGCGTTTCGAGCGCGTTCTCCACACCTTCGAGGTCCCAGAGGACCGGTCCACCGCGATGGGAAGAGAAGTGGGCGTGGTCCTTGGACGCGTTCACGATGTCGTCGTACTTCGATAGGACCCAGAAGCCGCGCTCGAGCGTCGGGACGTCTTGTCGACCCGCCGGCGTCAGCTCGTTCCAGTGGACCGGGTCTTCGCGGCGCAGCGCAGCGAAATACTCGACGGGCGCGCCTTCGTAGCGGACGACGTTGTCGGGATCGGCGAGGTCGACGTCTCCGGGCTTCACGTGCGTTCTCCTTGGTCTGGTTCCTGGTCTCGTTCGTGATGTTCATTCGCCCAGGGCAGGCCGTGCTCGGCCGCGCCGGGTAGGAAACCGCGCAGGATGCTTTGCATGCCGACGGCGATCTCGTCGACCGCCTTGCCCATGTAGAGCTGGTTCGCCAGCGCGAGTGACGCGAGGCCCTGCAGCGCCGCCCAGGTGACGTGCGCGATCAGGTCGGGATCGCCTTCGAGATGCCCCTGCGCCACGAGGCGACGGATGGGCGCCGAACACGCCTCCCAGGCGCGCTGCTGCGCGGCGCGCGTCGACTCCGACACATAGTCCTGTCGGAGCTCGAACATGATCCGGAACGCTTCGGGGTTCTCGAAGGCGAAGCGCAGATAGGGCGTGCCGAAATGGGGCGTGCCGTATTCCTCGTCGGGGAACTCGTCGAAGAACGCGGCCAGCCGATCGAAGGCCTGCGCGCGGACCGCGTCGACCAGGTGCGCCTTGTCCTTGTAGTAGGAGTAGGGCTTGGCATAGGAGCAGCCGAGGCGCTTGGCGAGCCGGCGCAGGGTCAGGCTCGCGACGCCGTCCGCTTCGACCATCTCGAGCCCCGCGATCGCCGCGGTCTCGCGGAATGCCTCGACTTCACTTTCGCTGCGCTGGGGCCTGGCCATCGATCCTCCGATGGCGTATCTATATCACCGTTAAATTAACGATGTCAAGAGTAAGCTCAGCGGCCCCGGAAGCCGGATTCGTCCAGAATCCGGGCCGGAACACCCACCCGCCCGACCCGAGGAGATCGCCATGTCGCCGACTGCCGTCGCCCCCTCCATCCACCCCGCCCTCGCCGAAGGCAACGTCGCCGTCGTGACCGGCGGCGCCAACGGAATCGGCCTCGCAACGGCGGAGAAGCTTCTGCGCGGCGGCCTTCAGGTCTGCGTCGCCGACTTCGACGACGAAGCGCTCGAGTCCGCGGCCGAGCAGCTCGACGGTGCCGGCGAGGTCCTCGTGCACAAGACCGACGTGTCGGACGCGGCTTCCGTCGACGCGCTGGCGAATGCCGTGACCGATCAGCTCGGACCCGTATCGGTGCTCATGAACAACGCCGGGGTCGGCGGAGGCGGCGACGCGATCTCGAACCTCGAAGGTTGGCAACGTGTGTTGGGCGTGAACCTGTTCGGCGTGATCCACGGCGTCCAGCGCTTCGTGCCCGACATGGTCGCGAGCGACCGGCCGGGGCTCGTCATCAACACGGGCTCCAAGCAAGGCATCACTCAGCCGCCCGGCGACACGGCCTACAACGTGAGCAAGAGCGGGATCAAGAGCCTGACCGAAGGACTGGCGCATACGCTGCTCCAGCAGACCGAAGGGCGTGTGACGGCGCACCTGCTCGTTCCCGGCTTCACCTTCACCGGCATGATCAAGCGCTTCATCAAGGAGAAGCCGCCCGGGGCCTGGCTGCCCGCGCAGGTTGCCGACTTCCTCTTCGAATCGCTCGACCGCGGCGACTTCTACGTCCTGTGCCCCGACGACGACGTGACCCGCGAGATGGACGAGAAGCGCGCGCTCTGGAACACGATGGATCTGATCGAGAATCGGCCCGCGCTCTCGCGCTGGAACCCCGCGTTCGAGGCCGAATTCGAAGCGTTCATGAAGAAGTAGCGGGGAGGGCATGGCGATGACCGCCGATCCGACATCGATCCAGCTCTACGAGGACTAGACGATCGGTTCCTACAACGGTGCTGTGCCGGCGGGGAAGGAGCGGAGCTCGCTCGACCTCGCGGTCCCGCTCGCTGATCGACCCACACCCGCCCGAGCGGCTTCCGTCCGCTAGCCCATCGCGCGGGCCGACACGCCCCGCGTCCCGAGGAGACCCTCGTGATCAACGTTCCCGTCTGCATCATCGGCTGCGGCCCGATCGGCCTCTGCGGCGCGCTCCTCTTGTCGCGCTTCGGCATCAAGACGCTGCTCCTCGAACGCCGCGGCGCGCTCAACACGCACCCGCGGTCGCGTTATGTCGATACGAACACGATGGAGCTGATGCGCGAGTTCGGACTCGAGAAGGACGTCGAGGTCACCGGGCTCGGGCCCGCCTGGACCGAGTTCAACCGATGGTCGCGCTCTCTCCAGCAAGAGCCCTACGCGAAGATCGCGAGTCCGTCCTTCCATACGGTGCCGCGCTCGACGAGCCCGTGTATGCCGGTCATGACCGCACAGGACCACGTCGAGAACGCGCTCATCAGCAAGGTTCGCGAAGATCCGAACATCGACCTGCGCTTCCACACCGAAGCCCGCGATCTATCGCAGACCGAGAGCGAGACGCGACTCACGATCCACAACTCCGAGACCGGCGCGGTCGAGGACGTCGTCGCCGCGTACACGATCGGCGCCGACGGCCCCTCTACGACGACGCGTGCCGTGATCGGTAGCGAGCTCGAGAGCGACCCGATGGCGATCAACAGCCAGGACGTGATCTTCGACGCGGACCTCTCGAAATACGTGGAGGACCGCAAGGGAGCGCTGCTCTACGGCACGCCGCGTCTCGGCGTCGCCGTGATCTTCCAGCCCCTCGACGGCGTTCGCCGGTGGCGATGCCAGGTGAACGTGCCGACGCCGGACCTCCTCACGGAAGAAGAGACGATCGAGCGGATCAAGGAAGCCATCGGCACGGACGACGACTTCCCGATCACGATCACGAGCCTCTCGATGTGGCAACCGACGCCGGGGTCCACGTCGCGCTACTCCAAGGGCCGGATCTTCATCGCGGGCGATGCGGCCCACGTCTCCGTGCCGACCGGCGGCATGGGCAACAACATCGGCTTCGCGGGAATCCGGAACCTGGCCTGGAAGCTGGCGTTCGTACTCAAGGGGCTCTCACCCGCGAGCATCCTCGAAACCTATCAGGAAGAGCACAAGCCCATGGCCCTCGCAAGGATCGCGCTCGGCGTGAGTATCACGCAGGCGATGATCCCGATGATGTTCAAGCACATGGCCGGCGAAGAGATTGCCGACGACATCGAGGCGACGCGCCGCTACGGCAACTATGACGGGCTCGTGCTCGGCTTCGAGCAGAAGTCGGGCTTGATCGCCGTCGAGGACACGCCGCCGCCGGAAGTCGACGATCCGGTGATCGACTTCGTCCCGGTCGTGCGTTCCGGTCGGCGCGCGCCGCACGCGTGGCTCGACGAGGAGAACGATCGTTCGATCCTGGATCTCTTCGGGGCCGAGTACGTCGTCGTCGTGACGTCGGGAGACGACGCGACCGGCTGGGACGAGGCGGTCTCGGCGCTCCAGGGGCGGGGCTTCCCGATCCACGTGGAGCGATGTGATGCGGGTGCGCTCGAGGGCACACCCTACGAAGGCGAAGAGGCCGTCGTCGTCCGTCCGGACGGGATCATCGCGGGCCACGTCGGGCGCGGGGAGGCCGTCGACGCGGCCGGAACCCTCGAAGCACTGCTGCCCCTGGCGGTCTGAGCGGCACGATCAGGCCGGCTCGCTCGCTTCGACGCTCTTCTCGCGCGTTCCGGCGAGTCGCTCCTGCAGCGTGATCAACCACGCGTGCACGACCGGCACGACGATCAGTGTGAAGACCGTCGAGAAGAGCAGGCCGCCGACGACCGCGATCCCGATCGCCTGACGGCTCTCGGCACCCGCGCCGGACGCCAACACGAGGGGTAGCCCGCCGAGCACCGAAGTCGTGCTCGTCATCAGGATCGGTCGAAAGCGCGTGTGCCCCGCCGCGCGGAGCGCGTTGCCGAGGGCCGCTCCCTTCGCACGCTCCTGGTTCGCGAAGTCGACGAGCAGGATCGCGTTCTTCGTCACGAGGCCGATCAACAGGATCATGCCGATCTGGCTGTAGAGGTTCAGCGATTGCGGCGCGCTGGCGATCTCGAGCGGGTCGTGCAGCAAGTCGCCGAGCTTGAGCGCGCCGAGGGCACCGAGCGTCGAGAGCGGGACCGAGAAGAGCACGGTCAGCGGATGCAGGAAGCTCTCGAACTGCGCGGCGAGCACGAGGTAGATGATCACGAGCGCGAGGCCGAAGGTGATCGCGACCTGCTGGGACGACTCGCGGTACTCCTTGGCGTTACCGCGGAGCTCGCGGGTGAAGCCGGGCGGCAGGGTGTCGTCGAAGATCGCCTCGAGCTCGCCCAGCGCGCTCTCGAGATTCGCGCCGGGGACCAGGTTCGCCGAGAGCGTCGCCGACCTTCGCAGGCCGTAGTGGTTCAGGGTGCTCGGGCCGATGCCCGCCTTGGGGATGATCAGCCCCGAGAGCGGGATCATCTCGTCGCCGCGTGAACGCACGTGGATCTCCCCGAGCTGCTCGGGGATGCTGCGCATCGGCGACTCGAGGGCCATGACGACGTCGTACTGCTCGTTGCGCAGGACGAACTCGTCCGCGGGGCTCTGGGATACGAGCAGGCGAATGCTCTCGGCGACGGAACGCACGGAGATGCCGAGGTCGGCGGCGCGCTCCCGATCGAACTCGATGTCGAGCTGCGGATTCGAGAGACGCAAGTCCGAGTCGATGTTGTAGAGCTTGGCCGTCGCCTGCGCGCTGTTCACGATCTGCGTCATCAGGTCGCCGAACTCCTGGACGCTGGCGCTCGCGCTGGTGAGCACGATCTCGATGTCGCTATCGCTCTCCTGACCGAGGGACGGGCGGTTCAGGATGAAAGCGAGGGCTTCGCGAACGCCGAACAGGAATCGCGGGTAGAGCGAGTTCACGACCTCCTGCTGTTTCCGCTCCCGTTCGTCCCAGGGCTCGAACTTCACGAAGATCACGCCCTGACCGGTGTCCTCACCGCGGCCGAATCCCATGCCGATGGCCTGGAAGAAGCCGCTGATCTCCGGCGTGTCGAGCAGCATCGCCTCGACCTGATCGAGGGCCCTCGCGGTATACGACGCCGTCGCGCCCTGCGGCGCACGGATCACCACCATCGCTTCGCCGCGATCTTCGACGGGCAGGAACTCGGCGTCGAGACTCTGGAAGAGGGCGATCGATCCGAGGATCACCGCCACGAGGAAGATCGCGACGGCCCAGGATCGGTTGAGCGCGAAGTCCAGCGCGGTGTCGTAGGCCCGGGCGACGGCGGCGATCCCACGATTGATCGTGCGGGAGATCGGCCCGCCGCGTTCCTTCACGTTCAGGAAACGCGAGCAGAGCATGGGCACGAGGGAGAGGGCGATGAAGGTCGAGATCGCGACGGCCGAGGCGGCGGTGATCGCGAACTCCCGAAAGAGGCGGCCCGTGTCGCCGCTCATCAGCGAAAGGGGTATGAGGACCGCGATCACCGCGGCGCTCGTGGCGAGGACCGGGAACAGGACCTCCTTGGCGCCTCGCTTCGCCGCCTCCAGCCGGCCATCGCCGGTCTCCTGGTGCCGGTAGACGTTCTCGAGGACGACGATCGCGTCGTCGACGAGCAGGCCGATGCAGAGAACGAGGGCGAGCAGGGTCAGGATGTTGACCGAGAAGCCGAGGACGGCCATCGCGGCGAAGGTCCCGACGAGCGAGACCGGGATGACGATGCTCACGATCGTCGTCGTCGTGCGGGACTGCAGGTAGAAGAGGTTCACGAGCACGACGACCGCGAACGCGATCGCGAGGGTCTGCCAGACCTCGTTCATGGCTTCGCGGACGAAGATGGTCGAGTCGGTCGCGATCGTGAGCTCGGCGCCGGGGGGCAGGCTCGGACGGATCGCCTCCATCTCCGCGCGGACGGCATCCGAGATGTCGAGCTCGTTGGCGCGGGATTGCCGGACGATGCCGACGCCGACGGTCTGTCTTCCGCTGTAGCGCGTGATCGTGTGGTAGTTGGCGGACCCGAGCTCGACCCAGCCGACGTCGCGCAGGCGGATCGGCATGTCGTCGTCTTCACGGATCACGATCGCGCCGAACTCGGCCGCCTCGGCGAGCTGGGCGTCCGCATTGATCGTGAACTTGCGTGTGGTCGCCTCGATCTCGCCGGCGGGGAGCTGGAGGTTGCTCTCTCGGATCGCGTTCCGGATGTCGAGCGCGTCGACGCCCCGCGCCGCCATCCGTGCCGGATCGAGCCAGATGCGCATCGCATAACGCCGCTCGCCGCCGATGATCGCCTTGGCGACCCCCGGCAGCAGCTGCATGCGCGACTGCACGAGGCGGTCCGCGATGTCGGTCTGGTCCGCGAGGGAGTAGTCGTCGGCGAAGACGTTGATCCAGATGATCGGATCGCTGTCGGCGCCGGCCTTCCGGACGACGGGGCGCTCCGCGCTCTCCGGCAGGTCGCCGACCGCGCGCTGGACCGCGTTCGAGACGTCGGTGGCCGCGAGGTCGAGATCGCGGCCCGCGGCGAACTCGACGTTGATCACCGACATGCCGAAATAGCTCGTCGACGTGATCGTCTCGATCCCCTCGAGTCCGTTCATCTCGGCCTCGAGGGGCTCGGTCACGGTCGCTTCGACGGTCTCGGGACTGGCGCCGATGTAGAGCGTCTCGACCGACACGACCGGCTTGTCCACGTCCGGCAGCTCGCGGACGGGCAGGCTCAGATAGGCGGAGATGCCCGCGACCACGATCAGCAGACTCATCACGGTCGCGAGGACCGGACGACCGATCGAGAGGTCGGAGAGCGTCACGAGGCGCGCCCGCTCTGCATGGCACGTCGCCGCCTCACGACGCGTCGCAGCCGAGCGGCCCGAAGCGTCCGACTTCGGCGACCGGGTTGCGTTCGCCCGCGCGGGGGTCGGGGCTCGGGGCGACCTTGCCACCGGGCTGCAGCAGCTTCTGATGTCCCGCGACGACGACCTGCTCGCCGGCCGCGAGACCGCTCAGGACGTGCGCGCCGTCCAGGTAGTAGTCGCCGAGCTCGATCTCTCGCGGATGCGCGCGGTTCTCCGCGTCGACGACCTGCACCAGATGTTTCGTGCCCTGCCGGATGATCGCTTCCTGGGGGACGATGATCGCGCCCGCGTACTCGCCGGTCACGACGCGCAGCCGAACGGCCATTCCCGGATGCAGGAGGCCCGCGTCGTTCGGAACCGCCGCGCGCACGCCCACCATCCGCGTCTTGGGATCGACTCGCGGATCGATCGCGACCACCTTCGCCTCGAAGCGCGGGCCACAACGCCCGACCACGCCGAGCACGGTCTCGTCCTGCGCGAGGTCGCCGTAGTAGCGCTGGGGCAGCGCGAAGCGGAGCTCGAGGGCGCTGGTATCCGAGATCTCGACGATCGGATCCCCGCGATCGATGTAGTCCCCGAGGTCGACCTGGGAGAGGCCGAGGGTTCCGCCGTAGGGCGCGCGAAGGACGTGTCTGGCGAGACGCCTGCGCGCGGCGCGGTACTCGCCCTCCGCCGCGTCGAACTCGGCCTGGGCGTTGTCGCGCTGCGACTCGGACGCGACGCCGTCGGCGAAGAGACGCTCGATCCGCGCGAGCTGGTCGCGCTCGTTCCGGAGTCGCGCGTCGCTCACCTTCAGGTTCGCGCGCGCCTCGGTGTCGTCCAGGCGCAGCACGACGTGCCCGGCCTCGACCCGCTCGCCCTCGGGCGCGGTGAGTTCCACCACCGTGCCGGCGATCTCGCTCGCGACCGTCGTCATCTCGGGGCTCTCGAGGCTGCCGACGGAGCTGATCGTGCGCGGCAGGTCCGTCGCTTCGAGGGCGAGGGTGTGGACGGGCAGGGGCGGCAGCTCGGGCGGGCCTTCGTTCGCGTCTCCCGACCCACACCCGGCCAGGAGCGGCGCGAGCAGGAGCGGCGCGAGAAGGACGCGGAACGAGCGGGAGGGGTCTGAAACCACGCACGCGACGCTAGCGCGAGGGGAGGGGGCGGACGAGGTGGGTGCTCCGACAAGAAGGCGGACCGACAGGTCGATGGAAGGTGCGTGCCGCTCTTGTAACGTCGTGCAACGGGCACGACCGACCCGGGCCAGGGAGGACGGCTTGGACGACGCGTACACGACTCTGCGGGCGGGCATCGCGGCCGCCGTCATGCTGTTGATCTCTGCTACACCGCCCGCCGGCGCGGTAGAGATCGATGTCGGAGGGCAAGTCGCGACCCTTCCGCCGATCGGCGACCACTGGCTCTTCGTCCCCGATCGCCTCTTCCAACACAGCGCGCTCTTCGACGGCGACACGGGTCAGATGCTCGGCAGCATCCCGAGCCCCGGTGCGATCACGCCGAAGCTCCCGCTCACTTCGCGGAAGCGCAACGAGTTCTATTCGGTCGACGTCGACTACTCCCGCGGCGTGCGTGGCACGCGAACCGACTACGTGACGGTCTACGACGCCGAGACTCTCGCCGTCGAAGCCGACATCGACCTCCCGAGTCCCGTCTCGTCGAGCAACACGAGCCAGCATCACACGACGCTCCTCGACGACGATCGTTTCATGGTCGTCTTCAGCCAGTTCCCGGACACGCTCGCGATGGTCGTCGACCTCGACGAGCGCAGCGTCGCGTCGAGCGCACCGATCGCCGGCTGCGCAGGCGTCTACGCCACCGGCCCCCGTAGCTTCGCGACCCTCTGCGGGGACGGGACGACGGTTCGGGTCGATCTCGCCGAAGACGGCACGGTCGTCGGAACCACGCGGAGCCCCGGATTCTTCGACGTGGTCGAGGACCCGGTCTCGATGGCGGGGGTCCGGAGCGGGTCCCGTTGGCTCTTCGTGAGCTTCCTCGGGGCGGTGCACACGGTCGAATACGGGGGCGACGCGCCCGCGCCGCAGGCGGCGTGGTTCCTGGGGAACGATTCCGAGCGCGAGGACGGCTGGCGGCCGGGCGGGCTCCAGCCCCATGCCCTTCACGTCGCGTCGAATCGACTCTTCGTGCTGATGCAGGCGGGCCACCCCGGATCGCACAAGGACGCGAGTCCGGAGATCTGGTCCTTCGACGTCGGGACCGAGTCTCGGATCGCGCGCTTCGACGTGCCGAACCTGTCGATCGACTTCCTGGGGCCGATGATGGGGATCGAGTCGGGGACCTTCGGCCATACGCTGCTGGGGCTCGTCGTGCCGAACGGCGGCGCGCACTCGATCACGGTCACGCAGGACGAGACGCCGGTGCTGTTCACGCGCAACGCCGAGATGGGCGCGATCGGTGTCGTCGATCCCGATTCCGGGGAGCACATCCGCTCGGTCGTCGAGGCGGGCCTCACGGGCCCCGCGCTCGGGGTGCCCTGATGTCGAGGTCGACGTGGATGTCGCGTGGAGACTGGTGTTAGTGGACCCCGTGTTGCCGACGATCGCCCGCGGCCTCGTCGCTTTGCTGTTCGCGCAATCCGTGCGACACAAGCTCTCGGATCGGCTGCGCTTCGAGGGGATCGTCGCCGATTACCAACTCGCGCCGGCGGGCGGGTCGCGCGCCATCGCGTTCGGTGCGATCGGCGTCGAGAGCCTCGTGATCGTCGGTGTCCTCTTGCCACCGACCGCGCCGGCTGCCTCGGTCGCCGCGGCCACACTCCTCGTCGCCTACGCCGGAGCGATCGCCCTGAACCTCGCGCGGGGACGCCGCGACATCGAATGCGGCTGTGGCGGCGAAGGGGAGACACTGCACCCCTGGCTGCTCGCGCGGAACGCGCTGCTGGTCGGGGTGTGCGCCGTCGCAGGCGCTTCCTTCTCGTCGCGGACCCTCGGCCTCGCAGATGCGGCGACGATCGGGGTCGCGGTGGTCTGCCTCGCCTTGCTCGGCGCCGCGGGCTCGCAGCTCGCGAGCCTCACGGCTTCAGCGCCGACCGATCCGATTGGAGAGTCGTCGTGAACGCCACCCTGATCGTCTCCGTGGTCGTGCTCTGGATCGTGGTGCTCGTACTCGCAGGGGTCGTCTTCGCCCTCGCGCGCCAGGTGGGCGTCCTGCACGAACGCCTCGCGCCGGCGGGCGCGCTCGCCCTGAGCGACGGCCCGAAGGTCGGAGAGGCGGCGCCGCTCGTGGCCGCCGAGTCCCTCGACGGCGACCTCGTCCGGATCGGCGAGCCCGACGCCGACGATCGCGCGCGTCTCCTCTTCTTCGCATCGCCCCGTTGTCCCGTGTGCAAGAGCCTGCTCCCGACCGTGAAGCGGATCGCGCGCGAGCACGCGGCGAAGCTGCTCGTCGCGAGCGACGGACCGGAAGAGGATCACGCGGGGCTCGCGCGGGAACACGAGCTCGCCCCCGCCGACTACTATCTGTCGACCGAGCTGTCGGTTCGTTACGGGATCGCGAAGCTCCCCTACGCCGTGCTGATCGACGGTGCCGGGGTCGTGCGTGGACAGGGGATCGTCAACACGCGAGAGCACGTCGAGAGCCTCTTCGAAGCGGAGCGGCTGCGCGTGGGATCGATCCAGGACTATCTGAGTGGGCGCGCCGAGCGCGGCGCAGAAGCGTGAAACGGACGCGCGGAGGCAACGAGCGATGACCGATCTGGACGGACGCATCGAGCGAATCACCCGGGGCCTCGCGCGGGGCACGAGCCGCCGCTCGCTGTTGTCGCGATTCGGGGCGCTGCTCGTCGGTGCCGCCTCGGTTCCCTTGCTGCCGGTGGGGCGTGCGTCCGCGGAATCGCCGCGGGTGCCAGCGCCGGTCGAGGACGTGCCGGGCGATGCCGGCGATCCGACGAAGTGCGACTACTGGCGCCACTGCGCGATCGACGGATTCCTCTGCGCCTGCTGCGGGGGGAGCGCGACGGCCTGCCCGCCGGGTACCGAGATGTCCCCCGTGACCTGGATCGGCACGTGCCAGAACCCCGCCGACGGCAAGGAGTACGTGATCTCGTACAACGATTGCTGCGGCAAGGGATTCTGCGGGCGCTGCGGCTGCAACCGGAACGAGGGTGACCGACCGGAATACCACTGGTACCGCAGCAACGACATCAACTGGTGCGCCGGCGCCGAGTCCCAGGCCTATCACTGTTCCGTCGCGCTCGTCGTCGGTCAGGCGACCGAGGCGCAGCCGGAGCGGTGACCGCCACGCGCGCGTTGGCGATCGCGGTCGGCCTCGTTCTCGGGACGACGATCGCTTCGGCGGAGATCCCCGTCCGCGAGTCTTTCCAGCTCCACTGCTCGGGCTGTCACGGTCCCGACGGGCGCGGCGACGGCGGCTTCGTGCCGGATCTGCACGCGCTCGCGCCGCTGCTCGGGGTCGAGGGGGGGCGCGAATACCTCGCGCGGGTGCCCGGCGTCGCGCAGGCGCCCATCGAGAGCGATGCACTCGCGTTGCTCCTCAACTTCGTCCTGACGGAGATGTCCGGGGCGCGCGGGTTCGAGCCGTTCGCAGCCGACGAAGTCGAGCGCCTGCGCCAGCGTCCGCTGCTCGACCCCGTAGGCGCGCGCCCCCTGCCGCGCTAGCGCCGACTCGCGTCGAAGATCGACGTTATTCGACGCCGGGGACCACTCCAACCCGAAGTGTGGAAGGCTCCGATGCCTTTCGATCGTCGGAAGCAGCCCGGGCATTCGCGCGCAGGACATCCCGCTCGTCGCGCCGCTGAACGTGCAGTTCGTGACCGCGTTCCTGAGCGGAAGCAACGCCGAGGTCGACTTCCAGAACATCGGCTTCAGCGGCGAGGAGACCGTCATCCCCGAGCCGGGAACGGCGCTGCTTCTCGGGCTCGGCCTCGCGGGGCTCGCCTCGCGACGGAGCTGATCAGCTCTCGCCGGGGACCGGTCCGTCGTAGCCCGGGCTCGCGAGCGTGCGGATGAAGACGATCAGACTGTTGATCTCGTCTTCGGACAGGCTCATGCCCCACGGCGCCATCATCGCGGACTTGCCGATCGCGGCGCCGCCCTCGGAGATCACCTTGTAGAGGTGGTCGTTCGAGAGCGCGTTCATGTAGCTGCCGTCCGCGTGCTTCGCCGGCCGCGGCTGCAGTCCTGCGGAGAGCGGTCCGTCGCCTTCGCCGCGCGGGCCGTGACAGCTCGAGCAGTTAGCGGTGTAGATCGACTCGCCGCTCTCGAGGCTGATGCCAGCGGTGACTTCCTCTTCGACGGCTTCGCCAGCAGAGAGCGCGAAGGCGTTCGGTGAGTTCGCGAGGCTCTCGTTCATGGTCGCCATGCGGAGGCCGATCCGCTCGAGTCGCTCGTCCGCCATCTCGGCGCGCACCTTCTCACGGATCGCGCGCGTCTCGTCGGACTCGAAGCGCTCCGAGCCGTCTGCACCGCATCCGAAGAGCGGGAGCAGGAGGCTGAGCAGGAGGGCGGGGACGACGGCCGACGGGACGCGCGTCGATTCCATGGAGTGGATCTCCTCGATGGGCATGAATTCGGGTGGCCGGGCTCCGGCCGGGCGGGAGGATAACCGCGGATGGGGGCGCTTGTCGCCCCTCGGGCGGGGGATCCGCCCCTCTCTCGGCGGCCTGGGGCATCACCGCAGCGATCCGTTGCGGGCTGGGTCGGGGCGCAGTCGGGGCGCAGTCGGGGTCGATCGACACCGACCACCAGCTCCGCGAGACTCGATCGGTCCCCAGTTGCAAGGAGTGTTGCGATGAAGCTGTGGTGTCTGACGACCTCTTCCCCTCGCGGCCTGGCGCGCCGCGCGGAACAGGCCGAGCAGGCCGGCTGGGCCGGCCTCGGTGTCACTGACTCCCAGAACCTGGCCGGCGACGCCTGGATCGCCCTGGGGGTCGCGGCCTTGGCGACGGAGCGCCTCGAGCTCGGCACGAGCGTGACGAACCCGGTGACACGCCACCCGGCCGTGACGGCGGCGGCGGCGCATTCCCTCGCCGTTCTCGCTGGTGATCGCGTGACGATCGGGATCGGGCGCGGCGATTCTTCACTCGCGCACCTCGGGCGTGCACCGGCATCGGTCGCGATGACCGAGCGCTATGTCCAGGTCCTGCGACGTTATCTGCGCGGCGAGCCCGTCGCCTTCGAAGCGCTCGGATTCAGCGAGGCGACGGCCCCGGACGTCTCGACCCTGGGGCTCGCGGACACGCCCTCCGCCAGTCGGCTGGTCTGGCGTGCCGAAGACGACCCGATCGTGTCGGTCGAGGTCGCCGCGACCGGGCCGAAGGTGATCGCCGCTGCGGCGCGTTCGGCGGATCGCATCGTCTTCGCGCTCGGTGCCGACGAGGAGCGGATCGCCTGGGGCATGGAGACGGCGAAGAAGGCGCGGGCGGAAGCCGGGCTCGACGCGGACGGCATCGAGTTCGCCGCCTACCTGAATCTGATGTGTCACCCGGACCTCGAGAAGGCGCGCGCCCTCGTCGCCGGCGGCCTCACGACCTTCGCGCGCTTCTCGATCATGCACGGGCGTGTACAGGGGCCGGCCGACGAGGGGATGCGGGGCGTCATGGAGAACCTGCACTCCGCCTACGACATGAAGCAGCACACCCGCGCGGACTCGAACCAGGCCCAGACCCTCACGCCGGAGTTCATCGACCGCTATGCGATCGTGGGCGACGAAGAGACGTGTGTCGCACGGCTGCGCGCGATCGAGGCGCTCGGGATCTCGAAGGCGATCCTGATCGGCGCGACGAGCGGCGTCGACGTCGCCGAGGCCCGGCGTGCGGGGGCGTTCCTGGCCCAGGGGGTGCTGCCGGCTTTCGCGCCGAGCGCCTAGCGCGCTCATACGGAGTCGACTCCCGGTCCCGTACCGGGGCGGCGGCGCGAGGTTCGCTGGGCGAGACTCGCCCGATGCTCCCGCGCCCCTCCCGTTCCGCCCTTCGGGTCGCGGTCCTGCTCGTCGCCGTCCTCGTCGCGATCGGCGCACGGGCCGACGACGACCCCTTCGACGGGATCGAGGAGATGATCGTCGTCGGCGAAGGCGGCGATCGGGCGAACCTCTACGAGGACATCTCGGTCATCGCCTTCGACGAGGAACACCTCGAGGCGATCGGCGCCAACACCCTGACGGATGTCGCGGCCTTCACCCCGAACCTCGAGATCCGAACGCCCTTCGCGGCCTCGAACCCGACGCTCTTCATTCGCGGCGTCGGGCTCCGCGACTTCACCGCTGCTTCCTCGTCGTCCGTCGCCGTCTACAGCGACGAGGTCTACATGAACTCGCCGATCGGGCAGCTCTCGCAGCTCTTCGACACCCAGGGCATCGACGTGCTCCGCGGTCCCCAGGCAACCCGCTACGGCCGGAACGCCTCCGCCGGCACGATCCGGATCATCGCGCGCAAGCCCGTGGGCGAGCGATCGACGACGGGCTCGATCACGTACGGGCGCTTCAACCAGATCGACGCGGATATCGCGATCGAGACGCCGATCGTGCCCGACCGGCTCTCGATCCGGACCGCTGCGAAGTGGAGCATCCGGGACGGCACGACGAAGAACCGCTGCGCGGACATCGACTACATCGACCGGGTGCGCGTCCAGGACGTCGACGGCCGCACCGACGCCGGTCGGCAGGCGGGCCTGCGGCGCGGCGTCAACAGCACCTGCTTCGAGCCCGAGAACACCAACACGCAGCTCGTTCCGCCCGGCAACGGCTGGACGCTCGGGCAGCCCGCACCGGTGAAGGAGTGGGTCAACGACACCCGGAACTGGGCCGCGCGCACGATCCTCCGGTTCCAGCACGCCTTCCTCGACATGGACTGGCAGCTGAATCTGCACGGCGGTCAGAACCGGGGCGACGCGCGGCAGTTCCAGATGCTCGCCGCGCTCCAGCGACCGCGGGAGACCAGCCCCGGACCCTCGACCGGCTTTCGGGACCGCGACGAGTACCTCGACCCCGACAACCGCCTCTACGACGGGCGGAACCGCCGCAGCTTCGTGCCCATCACCGACCCCTTCCTCGGCAACGTCTTCGAGGGCGACTACGACAACGTCGACAAGGATCGGATCGATCTCTTCGGAGGCAACGTCGTCGGCAAGCTCCGCTTCGGCGAGTACCAGCTCACGTCGATCACCGGTTACGAGTGGAGCAAGCGCGACGTCACGCTGAACCTCGATGGCAACCCGCTCGTTCGTCTGCATCCCGAGCTGATCAACTCGGCCTATCAGTTGAGTCAGGAGCTCCGACTCGATCGCGAGGGTGTCGATGGGCTGTCCTGGCAGCTCGGTGGGATGTTCCTCTACGACGCGCTCGATGCCCAGAACTTCTTCCCCTTCCTGCTGGCGAGCGATGCGATCGACCAGCAGTTCGTCTTCTTCACCCGGTATGCGTCGTTCTGGTACGACGCGACCTGGACTCCCACGGAGACGTTCACGCTGAAGGGGGGCGCCCGCTTCAACTACGAGGAGAAGGAGCTGAACCTGGTCCGCCAGACGGTTCGGATCGCGCTGGGGTCAGGGGAACGCGTTCCGAAGCCGTACCCGGCGAGCCATCCCCTCGCCGGGCAGCCGATTCCGGCCCGACGGGCCGGCTCGGCCGCGAAGGAGTACGGCTGGGCCGGGGAGCTCGTGGCCACCTGGAGCCCGGATGCCGGGACCGACTTCTATGCTCGTTATGCGCGGGGTTGGAAGGGGCCGCATATCAATACGGCGGTGGTGAATGCGGGCAGCTTCGATGCGAGCGAGGGCACCCTCGCCGAGCCGATCAAGCCCGAGGTGATCGATTCGATCGAGTTCGGGATGAAGACGCGGTTCTTCGGAGACCGGATCGGGCTCTCCGGCGCGCTCTTCTACTACGACTATCAGAACATCCAGGTCTTCTCGCTCCGCAACGAAGGCTCGACCCCACCCGTGCAGGAGCTGATCAATTCCGAGGACGCAGATGTGCTCGGCGTCGAGATCGAGCTCGACGCCCGGCCCTTCCAGGGCTGGGCGCCTCCGATCGTCGAGACCCTCTGGGTGCGTCTCGCGTTCGCCTGGCTCGACACGAAGTACACGGACTTCGTGAACGTCTTCGAAGTCCAGAACCAGGGCGACGGAGACGCGACGCTGATCACGACGGTCGAGCAGGACTACACGGGCAACCGCCTGATCAACGCGCCGGAGTTCGCCTTCACCGGCTTCGTGGCCTGGCCCCTCGCGGGTGATTTCGGAACGGTCGTGCCGCGCTTCGACTGGTCCTACAAGGACGAGGTGTTCTTCAGCGCCGCCAACTCGCCCTTCGTCTCCCAGGAGCCGCTCTGGCTGATGAACCTGCGCATGACCTATCGCGACCCGACCGGGTCCCTGGAATTCTCGGGCTGGATCGAGAACCTGACCGACCAGCGATACACCCTCGACGTGCTCAATCTGGCGCGAGTCCGCGAGGCGGTCCTGCACGCGATCGGGGATCCGCGAACCTACGGGATCACTGCTCGATTCCGGTTCTGAGTACAGAGCGGGGGGCGGGGCCTCGTCGACCTCCAGTCCGAATGGCCGTGGTGTTCCGCGCTACCGTTGGCGCCTCACGCGGTCTCGCGCTCCGGACCCTTGGTCCGGTGTCGAGTGCCGCCTCGCCCGGAGTCGCCATGTCGCCCCGTCGCCTTAGCAAGCTCTTCCCGCTCTTCCTCGCCGTGGTGTTGGCCACGGCCGCGTGCGAGACGCCCTCCGGTGGCGGCGACGACGGGGCGGACGCCGCGGCGTCCACGGCCGCCAGCGCGGCGGCCGATCGCCTCGTGCAGTACAGCGAGGAGCGCGCGTCCTGCGACCACTACACGCCGAACAGGCTCCCGCTCTTCGGCGACCTCCACGTTCATACGATGCTCTCCTTCGACGCCGCGGCGAACACGATCGGCGCGACCCCCGAGGACGCCTTCGCCTACGCCCGCGGTGAAGCGATCGACTTCTGGCCCGTCGTGGACGGCAAGCCGGTCGGATCCTTCGCGATCGATCGCCCCCTCGACTTCCTCGCCGTCACGGACCACGGCGAATTCCTCGGCGAGCGCAGGCTCTGCCGCGATCCCGAGTCGCCGCGCTACGACGCTCCGTTCTGTCAGCAGGCGCGCAGCAGCGAGCGGGCGGGCATGATGCTCTTCGGCCAGGTGATCACGACCGAGACGCCGGCGCGGCTGCCGCAGGTCTGTGGTGAGGACGGGGAGCTGTGCCGCGAGTGGGCGCGGGATCCCTGGGAGCGGCTCGGCGCCGCCGCCGACGCGGCCTACGACCGCACGTCCGCCTGCAGCTTCACGGCGCTCAAGGCCTACGAGTACACCGGCACCCCCGGCACCTCGAACTACCACCGCAACGTGGTCTTCCGGAACGGCAACGTTCCGCCGTTCCCCGTCTCCTACGTCGACGCGCCCTACGACAGCGCGCTCTGGGAAGGCCTCGACGCCGCCTGTCTCGAGGACGACGGCTGTGAGTACCTGACGATCCCGCACAATTCGAACCTCGCGAACGGACGCATGGCCCCGTACATGCGTCTCGCACCCACGATCGAGAATCGCCGCGCCTACGCCGAGAAGCGACAGCAGCGCGAGCCGATCATGGAGATCTTCCAGCACAAGGGCGCCTCCGAGTGCATCAACGGCCTGTCGAGCGTGCTCGGCGCACCCGACGAGCTCTGCGACGTCGAGGCCGTGCGCTTCATCGGACGCGAAGAGGTCTTCGGCGTCTCGGCGGCGGACGCGGACGGCAACCTGGTCCTCGAAGAGGCCCGCGAAGTGACTCAGGAATGCGCCGAAGGCGAGATCGGGAGCTACGGCATGCTCGGCGCCGGCTGCGTGGACGCGACCGACTATCTCCGGTCGGGCCTGCTGGTTGGACTCGAGGAAGCCGGCGCGATCGGGGTGAACTCCGTCAAGCTCGGTGTCGTCGCTGCGACGGATACCCACGCCGCGACCCCGGGCGCCGTCGACGAGAAGGACTGGCGTGGCCATGTCTCCCTCGAATCGACGCCCGAAGAGCGGCTGCAGCCGGGACTCCTCACGAGCGGGATCGACGGCAACCCGGGCGGACTCGCCGGCGTCTGGGCCGTCGAGAATTCCCGGGACGCGATCTTCGACGCGATGCTACGTCGCGAGACCTTCGGCACGTCGGGCCCGCGGATCACGCCGCGCTTCTTCGGCGGCTGGAACTACGCGCCCGATCTCTGCGATCGCGCGGACCTCGCCGAGCAGGGCTACGCCGGCGGCGTGCCGATGGGTGGAGACCTGCCCGCGGCCGACGCCGCTGACGCCAGGCCGGTCTTCGTGGCGGCGGCGACGCGCGATCCCTCCCCGATGGGGGCACCGCTCCAGCAGCTGCAGCTCGTGAAGGGCTGGATCGACGGCGAGGGACAGCGCCAGACGAAGGTGATCGTCCTGGCGGGCGGTGCGAACGACGCGAGCGTCGACGTGGCGACCGGGGAACGAAGCGGCGACGGGCACGACAGCCTCTGCGCCGTGTACCGCGACGACGAGTTCGACCCCAGCCAGTCGTCCTACTACTACGTGCGCGCGGTCGAGAATCCGTCCGCGCGGTGGAGCGTCTACGACTGCCTGCGCCTGCCCGAAGGGGACCGGCCGGCCGTCTGCAGCGACGGCTCCTACCCGCAGACGATCCAGGAGATGGCCTGGACGTCGCCGATCTGGCACGAGGCGCGCTAGGCGAGACCTCGAAGGCAAGGACCACATGCAGGACGTCATGGCGGAGTTCGGTCACCAGATCTCGGCCACGGTCGAGCTCCTGACCTACGCCTACCTGCTCCTCGTCTTCACCTGGCCGGTCTTCCTCCTGCTCGAACGCCTCACCCCCGTCGTGAAGGGGCAGCCCGGCTCGAATCTCTGGTTCAACTGGAAGATCGTGCTCGCGAACTTCGTGTTGTCCGTGCCGTTCTACGCGTTGGCGGTCACCCTCTCGAGCTTCGTCGCCAGCGCGATCGGCGGTCCCTTCCTTCCGTTCCCGCATTTCGACGTCGTGCAGGGGGTCCCCGTCGTCGGCGTCGCCCTCCACGGTGCGGCGCTCTTCCTCGCCGCCTGCTTCCTCGGCGACTTCTGGTACTACTGGTGGCATCGCGCCCAGCACGAGCTTCCCTTCCTCTGGGAGCTCCACAAGCTCCACCACAGCGAAGAGCACCTGAACACCACGAGCATCTACCGCTCGCATTTCCTCGAGCTACCCGGGCAGGCGACGGTCCGCGGCTTCTCGGTCGGTCTTCTCGTCGATCTGCAGTTTCCCGAGACCACGCTGGTCGTGGTCCTCGCCGCCGGTGTCGCGCCGTCGCTCTGGGACTTCTTCATCCATGCGAACGTGCGGATCGATTGGCTACACCGCCTGCTGCCCTTCCTCTCGACCCCGCAGTACCACTGGATCCATCACTCGGACCAGCCCGAGCACCAGGACAAGAACTACGCGATCTGGCTCCCGCTCTTCGACCGCATCTTCGGGAGCTACTACGGACCGCGCGTGGACGAGTATCCGACGACGGGCCTCTCGAGCGGCGAGAAGATCGACACGCTCTGGGAGGCGGAGGCGGGGCCGTTTCTGGCTTGGGGGCGGAGTCTTCGCCGGTAGAACGACGAAGCGGCCCGCCGGGATGAACCCGACGAGCCGCTTCGATGGGGGCGACCCGGTCCGACGCGGGTCGCTGCGTGGCGTTCAGATCAGAACGACACGTCCCACTGCAGGCGCACGCGCTGGTCGACCTGATTTCCGTTCATCGCGAAGCTGCTGTCGTCGATCGTCAGGTACGAGTAGTCGAGCGTGACCTTGTTGTTGTGGCCCGAGAAGAACCAGTTGGCGGCGGCGGTGAACTCCTGCCGAAGGTTCGAGTCGGTCAGGCTGCCGGCAGGTGCCGGTGCTCCGGCCGCGTTGGCCGGCTCCCGCACGAAGGCGTAGCGGAACGCGAGCTCGAGCTCCTCGGGGACGCAGTCGAAGAGCTCGTTGAAGAAGTAGCCGGACTGAGCGTAGAGACCCCAGTAGTTGACCTTGTGACCGGCGTCGCCGTTCGCGACGGAGCGGTCCGTGACCTGCTTCCAGTGGAACTCCTGCTGGATCGACCAACCCTGGTGCTTGTACGCGAACTCCTGGACGGCCTGCATGATTCGGTACTGGTCGTCGCTCGCGGCCGTCGGCGAGGCGTAGGCCTGGAGGTTGCCGCAGCCGCTGGAGGACCAGCGCGTACAGCGTCCCTTCGTGTACGAGAAGCCGAAGCTCAGGGAGCCGGTCGGCTTCTCGGTTCGCTCTACGTCGGTCTGGCGGAGCTTGAGGTCGCGCCCGAGGAAGTTCCACTGGAGCCGCGCCACGTACATCGGCGTGTTGTCGTCGTTCCGCGTGCCGCGGCCTTCGCCCGTGAAGACGCCGAGGAAGTAGCGGAGATCCGCGGGCGTGCCCCGGAAGAGGTGGCCGCGGAGGCTGACGCCGACCTGGCGGTCGACGGTGAACACGCGATTCACGATCGAGCGCTCGACGAATTGCTGACGACCGGAGGAGTCCACGCGCTCGCGGTTGTAGTCGATCTTCCATTGACCGACGCGGAGGGCGAAGGCCTTGTACTTGGCGATGTCGATCCGCCAGTCGATCACGCGCGCGTCGGAGCTTCCGCCCTGCGTGGTGCGGGTCGGCTGGAGATCGACCTCGAAGTAGTACTTGAGCCAGGGGCGGTAGCCGTGGCCGCCGATCTTCATGCGCAGACGGCGCGCCTGGAACGTGAACTCTTCCTGACCACCGAAGCTGCCGACGTTGCGCGGATCGCCGCTGGTCGGCCAGGTCAGGCGGAACTGCGCGCGCCACTGCAGGTTCGTCTGGAAGTTGCCGTCCCGGGACTCGAGCCGGAAGCCCTTCTTCCCGTAGCTCGCCTTGACCGGGAGCTTCTCGTCGAGCATGTCGGACACGGCCTGATTGATGCGTTCGGTCAGGCCGTCTTCGCCGTGGCCGGCGGAGACGGGCGGCAGCTCGTCGATCGCGTCGCCGGCGCGCTCGGCGGCCTGGACGTCACCGTCCGCGGAGAGCGCGTCGTACTGCTCCTGGGTGATCGAGCCGTTGGCGAGCAGGACATCGAGCAGCGAGGGCTGCTCGTCCGCGAGCGACGGCGTGGCGAAGAGCGCGCACGAGAGCGCGACGGAACATGCGAGAGCCGCGACACGACGCGGCGACCAGGGAATCACGTATCCACCTCCTTTGGGAATCGGTGCGCCGTTGCAGCCGTGCCGGGGGGCATCACGGTTGGGCGCCGACGGAATCCTGCCGGGGATGTGTGTCATCCGTGTGACATCGTGGTGAAGCTGTTACGGCACGGTGAACCGAACGGCTTTCGAAAGTCGTCGGGGCGGAGGCGCGCCGAAACGCCCGAAATCGAGCGATGCGATCCGAGCAGTGCCGCGCGCAGGCGATCCGGGTTGGCCGCGGTCGTCACGGAAAGGACCCTGTCGCAACCGATCGCGCACGAACGCGTCGATCGAGAACCTTCCTGGCGACACGAAATTCGCCGAACGCGCAGGCGCGTGGCGGGGGTGTGAGGAATCGGTGACTCGGGCAAGTTCGCGAGTAAAGACGCTCGCTCGCACGGTCGCGGAGGGGAGAGCACGAGTGCCGCGTCGCGTGGGCGTTTGGTGTGCTTTAACCCTCGATTATCGAGACTGGAACCGACGCACCTTGTCCGAATTGCCCGTTCAGCATCAAGACGACCGCCGGCGCGTCGGAATCGGGCGTCGGCGGGCGTCGGGATGCCCCCGCCGGTATCCGCGCGTCGATGCTCTTCGGCGATCGCGCGCGCCATCCCCTACGACGGCATGACCGACCATCCGGTCGATCGGTCCCGATCGATTCCGGGTGTGTCGCCGACCACCGTTCGCGTGCGCCGAACGATCGCGTGGCTGCTCCTCTCGTTCGCCTGCCTCGAAGGCTTCTGGATTCCGGATGTCGTCGTGGGCACGATCGCGGAGCTCGAGACCGTCGAGCTGGAAGAGTCGTCCGAGATGGTTTGCGAGGCGGTCGCAGCGCGCCGTCGCAGCGCGCGTCAGCCGGATCCGCGTCCGCGAATGCTCGCCCGCCTCGGAGCGGATTCCTCCGCTTCCTCGCTTCCGGGCCTCGCGCCCGGCGCCTCACCGCTTCGGACGTCGTGGGGCCGTGACCTGCTCCATCGGGATCGCCGTCTGCTGATCTGAGCCGCGAGGGATCGGATCCATCGCTCAGCCAGCGCTCGACCCGGAACCGGGTTCCGGCGAGCGAGGTCAGGTGACCTGACGACTCTGCGTGCGGATCATCCGCGCGGCAGCGTCGCACGACGATGCAGACCGCACCCGGAGCACACGTGACCGAGAATTCTTCCGAAGAGCTCGTATTCACCCGTCGATTCGCAGGAGGGCACCGCGCCGATCTCGTGCGGCGACTTCCTCACTATGCATCCGACCTCGAGGGTGGTCTGCACTCGAAGGTGGCCGGGTCGACGTTGTTTCTCTTCTTCGCGTTTCTCGCGAACGCGATCGCGTTCGGCGCGCTGACCGGCTTCTTGACCGACGGCCAGATTGGCACGACGGAGATGATGATCGCGACCGCGGTGGGTGGGATCACGTTCGCGGTCCTGTCGGGCCAGCCGTTGACGATCCTGGCTGGTACGGGATCGATCACGATCTTTACGGCGCTGCTCTACACGACCTGCCAGGACCTCGGACTCGAGTTCCTTCCCGTCTAAGCATGGGTCGGTGTCTGGTCCGGCATCCTGCTGATGATCCTTGCCGTGACCGACGCGAGCGCTTTGATGGCGTACTTCACGCGCTTCACTGACGAGATCTTCGCGGCGCTCATCGCCGTCATCTTCATCGCCGAAGCCGTCACCGACCTAAGCCGCGGGTTCACCGATCCGAACGTGCCCTACGACCAGGCGCTGCTCGGCCTGGTGCTCGCACTCGGCACGTTCATCCTCGCGCGCAACCTGAATCGCGCCCGCAGCTCACCCTGCATGCGCTGGCGCCTGCGCGAGTTTCTCAGCGACTTCGGGCCGGCGATCGCGATCGGCGCCATGACGATCGTCGCGATCCTCATGCACGACGTGCCGAGAGAGCACGCTGTGGTGCCGGAGACTTTCGGCACGACGACCGGACGTCCTTGGATGTTCGATCTCTTCTCGGTACCGACCTGGCTCTATTTCGCGGCAATCGGTCCCGCCATCCTTGCCGTGGTCCTGCTCTTCCTCGATCAAAACATCACGACGCGGCTGGTGAAGGCCCGGAACCACAAGCTCCGCAAAGGTGCCGGCTACCACCTCGACCTCTTCATCGTCGGGCCGATCGTCGCGGTCGGCTCTCTGTTCGGCCTGCCGTGGATCGTCGCCGCTACCGTCCCTTCGCTGAATCACGTTCGCAGCCTCGCCGACCACGATGTGAGCGAGGTGAACGGCGAGCGCCGTGAGACGATCACGTCAGTTCGCGAGAATCGCATCTCGCCTCTCGCGATCCACGTCGGTATCGGCGTGTCGCTCCTCTTCCTGCCGGTGGTGAAGACGATTCCGATGTCGGTCTTGTTCGGACTGTTCCTCTACATGGGCATCGCCTCTCTCGCCGGCAACGAGTTCTTCGAAAGGTTCCGGCTCCGGATCATGGCCCCCCGCCTCTACCCGAAATCCCACCACTTCATGGGGACGGTGCCGAATCGCGAGATCCACAAATTCACGGGTATTCAAGTGATCAGCCTCGCGGTGCTCTGGACCCTCAAGTCGAGTCCGCTGGGGCTGCTCTTTCCGATCCTGATCGCGGCGCTCGTTCCGATCCGGGCCTCGTTGTCGCAGATCTTCGATCCGGCACATCTCGCGGCGCTCGATGCCGACGAGGAGGCCGTAGTCATCGAGGAGACCGCGGGAGGCAAGCTCGGGCCGTGATCGCTCGATCGTCAGCCGCCGGGCGCCCCCGCGTCCGCCACGTGCTGGAACTCCTGTCCCACCCATCGCGCATGCGGCGTGATGTAGACGAGCCAGAAGGTGAGGGCGAGGGCGACGGGGATCGTCGGGAGCAGGGCGAAGCCGGCGACCCAGACAGCGACGAACGCCACGAGGCGCAGCGCCGCCAGCATGATGTTGCGCGGGCCCGCGAAGCCCTGTACGCGGAGGAACCAGCCGTTCGCGATCAGCAGCGACGCGAAGGCGGGCCAGGGGATCCCCTTCGAGTCGAGGGGCGGGGCATCGTCGAGCGGGGCGTCGCCCATGTCGCTCGCGAGCGCCGCTTCGACCGAGGACCACACGTGCTGCGCCGTCGGGCGCTCCATCGCGCCGCCCATGTTCGAGTGGGTCGGGACGCCGCGCCATCGATAGAGGACGCGACCCTCGCGCGAGAGCGCGATCACGCCGGGCTGGAAGTAGCCCTTGGGATGGCTCGGCTCGAAGTCCGCGCGATTCCTCGTGCTCAGCTGGATGAAGCCGAGTCGCGGGTTCACGAAGAGATCGAGCCAGCCGCGCTCCCGGCAATCCCCGGCGATCTCGTGGTGGGGGTCACCGACCGAGTCGAAGGCGAGCTTCCACTCGGATTGCGCACGGCTGGACAGCACCTGAGGCTCACCGGAGATCGCGTAGATTTCGCCGCCCGCCGCGCGCACCTTCTCCGCGACCCCTTCGCTCACATAGCTCCGCAACTCGGAGCGACAGGGCGGTCACCAGAATCCGCGATAGAAGACGAGCACGACGAATTCGTGCTGCTCGAGCGTCCGCGCGAGCCACTCGCGCCGCGCGCCCGGCGGCGGATCGAGCTCCGGGACGAGCGCGGCGTCGGTCGGCGCGGAAGGTTCGTCGTCGGCGAGCGAAACGGACCACGCCCCGCGCTCGCCGTCGAGTCGGAACGAGCGTTGCTCGCAGCGGTTGCCGCCGCAGAGCACGAGTCGCAGCTCGCGCTCCCCGTCGTCCGGATCGATGATGCCCGTGACCTCGAAGGCGACGTCCTGCTCGGCGTTCCACCACGCGAGGGCGGCGTCGACCTGGTCGGTCAGGTGGTCGGGGATCATTTCCGAGACAGTGGTCATGGGGGCCTCCGTGCGCGGTGAGAGGGTAGGACGATCCAAGCGGCCTCGCGATATGCCAGAGTAGAGGTCCGCTCCGGGCGCACCGCGCGTCCAAGCGAGTCCCCCTCCAGCGCCGGACGGATCGCATGAAGTTCGACACGCGCCCGACCTGCCTCGTCATTCTCGGACTGGTCGTCGCACTGGGTGGCATCGCCCGTGCGGAAGAACCGCTCACCGTCTTCGTGGCGAAGCACGTCGTGACGATGGACCCCCGCTATCCCGAGGCGAAGGTCGTCGCGGTCCGGGACGGTCGGATCGTAGCGGTCGGTCGTGGGGTCGACGACCTCGCTCCCTGGCTGTCCCGCTACCCGCACACCATCGACCGCCGCTTTGCGCGGCGAGTCCTCGTGCCCGGCTTCGTCGACCCACACATCCACCCGCTGCTCGCCGCACTCTTCCTGCCCCACCACTTCGCGACGCCGGACGATTGGACCTTTCCGAGTGGTCGTGTTCGCGGCGTCCGCAGTCGGGAGGCGTTCATGGACCGCCTGCGGGAGGGGGCGAGCGCCCTCGACGATCCGTCGGAGTGGCTGCTCGCGTTCGGATGGGCCGAGGCGGTGCATGGCGCGATCACCCGGTCCGACCTCGACGCGATCGACGCCGCGCGCCCGATCGCGCTCAGTAGCCGATCGACGCACACGATGATCCTGAACGGCCGGGCCCTCGAGATGCTCGGACTCACGCCCGAGATCGTGGCGGCTCATCCCGTGCCGGGCGAGGCCGATCACGAAACCGGTCGCTTCATCGAGTCGGCCAACTTCCTGATGGTGTTGCCGAGGATCTCGCCGGTGATCTTCGCTCTGGACCGCCTGCACCGAGGGCTCACGACCTTCCGCGACATGGCCCACTCCGCCGGCATCACGACCCTCGCCGAGCCCGGCTCGGGGATCGTCGCCGGCGCCGGGGACGTCTTGAAGGAACTCGCGATGATGGCGCCGATCCTCGACGCCTCGGACGTCCCCTTCCGCACCTATCTCTTCCCCGCCGCGTTTCCGAACATGCACCGTCTCGGAGATGTGGACCGGGTCCTCGACTACATCGCTCAGTTGACCGATCACGACACCGAGGGGATCCGCTTCCTCCCGAAGAAGGTGAAGTTTCTCTTCGACGGTTCGTACGTCGACCAGCTCGGCCTCTACGATCCGCCCGGCTACATCGATGGCCACATGGGCGTCCATATCGACCCCCCGGAGCTCTTCGCCGAACTCGTGCCGCGCTTCTGGCGTGAGGGCTATTCGATCCACGTACACGTTCAGGGCGACGCGGGCGCGAGGCGGACCGTCGAGACCCTCGCCGCGCTCCAGGAAGAGAAGCCGCGCTTCGATCATCGCTTCGTGCTCGAGCACGTGGGGCAGATCAGCCAGGAATCCCTGGAACAGGCCGCTCGGCTCGGCGCTTCGGTGTCTGCGCTGATCTATCCGCTCCACTCCATGGGCGATTCCTTCGCCGATGGGGTCCTCGGCCACGATCGGATGGAGATGGCGTTCCCTTATGCGGAGATGCGTCGACAAGGGATCCGCGTGGCGCTGCACTCGGACACGCCGGTCGCTCCGCCGAACCCTCTGCGCAACGCGTGGATCGCGCTGAACCGGGAGACGACGTCGAGTCGCGTGATCGGCGCGCGTCAGGCGCTTTCGAGACACGACGCGCTGCGGGCGATCACGATCGATGCCGCGTTCATGCTCGGTCTCGAAGGCGAGATCGGCAGCATTCGGCCGGGCAAGCGCGCGGACTTCACGGTGCTCGATGCGAACCCGCTCGAGACGGATCCCGAAGACTGGGGCGAGATCGAGGTCTGGGGAACGGTCTTCGGGGGGCGTCCGCGGCCGGCGCGGTAGTCGGCGTACTCCCGGTTTCGCGAGCCCCGCGAGGGGACGGGGTATCGTCGGCGCTCGGGAGGTTCCGCTTGGACGACGACCAGCCGATCGACGAATTCCGAGGCGAGCTCGAGGCCTGGCTCGACGCTGCCGACGCGCCGAATCCGAAGGACACGGCGGCGTGGTCGCGTCGCCTCGGGAGCGCCGGGCTTCTCGCGCCCGGCTGGCCGGTCGAGCATGGCGGGTGCGCCCTGGACCGCGAGCGGGTGAAGCTGCTCGAATCGGCGTTGCGGGAGCGCGGGATCCGGCGCGCTGTGAGCGGGGGTCTCACGATGCTCGCGCCGGCGCTCCAGGAGTTCGCGAGCGAGGAGCAGCTCGCCCGATTTCTCCCGCCCATCGCGCGCTTCGAGGCCAGCTGGGCGCAGGGTTATTCCGAGCCCCAGGCCGGCTCCGACCTGGCGAACGTGCAAATGCGTTGCGAGGATCGCGGCGATCACTGGCTCGTGAACGGCCAGAAGATCTGGACCAGCGGCGCGGACGAGTCCGACTGGATCTTCTGCCTCGTGCGGACGGATCCGACCGCGACCAAACACGAAGGCATCAGCTTCCTCCTCGTCGACCTCTCGAGTCCGGGGATCGAGATCGCTCCGATCGTGCTGATCTCCGGCCGGTCGCCCTTCTGTCAGGTCTTCTTCCAGGACGTCGAGGTCCCCAAGGAGAACCTGATCGGCAAGCCCGGCGGCGGTTGGCCGATCGCGAAGCGCCTGCTCCAACACGAGCGCAACATGCTCGGCTCCGGCGGACTCAGCTCGCTGACCGGCTCCGCCGGCCGCAAGAGCCTCGCCGACATCGCGCGAGAGCAGGTCGGCGTGGACGCCACCGGCGCGCTCCGCGACCACACGCTTCGCCTTCGGGTCGCGCGCCAGTGGACGGACGAGCGCGCGAATCGATTGACTGGTGCGCGGGCGCGCGGGGGCGATGCCGCGCGGGTCTCTTCGATCCTCAAGCTCGCGAGCTCCGAGGCGAGTCAGCAGCGCTATTCGCTCCTGATGGACCTGCTCGGGACCGACGGCCTCGAGTGGAGCATGGACGACGGCGGCGCGAACCCGATCCCGAAGCAGTGGCTCCGGTCGCGCGCGAACACCATCGAAGGCGGCACGTCCGAGGTCCAGCTCGACATCGTCGCGAAGCGCGTCCTCGGCATGACGGCCATGCAGGCCGGAACGCCGGACCAGTCCCTCGCGAGCGACGAGGATCAGGCGATGATTCGCGAGTCGGCCATGCAGTTTCTCGCCGGAGCCGAAGCGCGGTCGGACGTGCGTGCCTTGCGCGACGGCGACGATCCGAGCGGCGTGCGCGCCGCCCTCTGGTCACAGGCTGGAGAGCTCGGTTGGCCCGGGCTGATCGCGCCCGAGGACGTCGGGGGCGCGGGGCTGGGCTTCCGCGAGCTCGGGGTCGTGTTCGAAGCGCTCGGTCGACACGTCGCGTCGACGCCGCTGCTGTCGAGCGGGGTCCTGGCCGCGAGCGCGCTCAGCCTCGTAGACGGGTGGTCGGACTTCGCGCTCGCAGGCGATCTCACGACCGGCGACGCGCGGGTGGCGCTCGCGCTCCAGGAGACGCGCGCGCTCGATTCGGCGGCGCAGGGATGCACGGCCGCCCGAAAGGGCGACGGCTTCGAGCTGACGGGCGTGCGACGGACCGTGCTCGACGCGGCCGCCGCGGATGTGCTGCTGGTGGTCGCTGCGATCGCCGGTGAAGAGGACCGGGTCGGCGTCTTCCACGTACCCGCGGATGCCGACGGGCTCGCGATCACCCCGCGACGCTGGCTCGATGGCCGCCGGGTGGCGGACCTCGAGCTCGGCAGCGTGAGCTTGCCCGCGTCGGCCCACTTCGGGAAGGCGATCCCCCGCGCCGATCTCGTCGAAGTGCTGATCGACCGTGCGTCCGCCGCGGTGGCGGCGGAGCTCGCGGGCGTGGCCGCCGAAGCCTTGTCGATGACGGTCGAGTACCTGAAGACGCGCGAGCAATTCGACCAGAAGCTCGCTGGCTTCCAGTCCCTGCAACATCGCTGCGCGCGGCTCTTCGCGGAGGTCGAACGCACGATCTCCCTCGTGCAGGCGGCACTCGGCGCCATCGACGGCGACGCCGACGCGGCGGAGCGCACGGCGCTCGTGAGCGCAGCCAAAGCCTTCGCTTCCGAGACTGCGCGCCTGGTGACCGAAGAGGCGCTGCAGCTCCACGGCGGCCTCGGGATGACCGAGGAGCAGGACATCGGTCTCTACTTCAAGCGGGCCCGCGCGAGCAGTGCGCTCTTCGGCGACGCCCCCGAACATCTTCGCCGGGTCGCGCGCGCGAACGGCTACTGACGATCGAGAGGAGACGGCATGCTCGTCACACGGGAAGACAAAGACGGCGTCGCGACGCTCACGCTCAACCGGCCGGACAAGCTGAACGCCCTCGACATTCCGACGGTCGTCGAGCTGCGCGGCCAGATCGACGCCGTGGCGACGGATCCCGGGGTCGGCTGCGTGATCCTGACGGGCGCCGGGCGTTCGTTCTGCTCGGGGCACGACCTCGAGTCGATCGCGAAGGGGGAGCGCGCTCCGAGTCGACACTTCGAGCCCGAGACGATCGATGCCCTGGAAGCACTCCCGATGCCGACGATCGCGAAGATCCGCGGCCACTGTTTCACGGGCGGCCTCGAGCTCGCCCTGGGCTGTGACCTGCTGATCGCGGACGCCGCCGCGAAGATCGGGGACACCCATGGCCAGTGGGGGCTGGCGCCGGTCTGGGGCATGTCGGTGCGGTTGCCGGAGCGCGTCGGGCGATCGACGGCGAAGGAGCTGATGTTCACGAGTCGCCGGATCGACGGGCGCACCGCCGCGGAGATCGGTCTCGTCGACCGGGCCGTCGCGCGGGACGCCCTCGACGAGACGGTCGCCGAGCTCGCGGCCGAGATCGTGGCGAACTCCTGGGGCACGAACCGGATCGACAAGGCGCTGATGGCGTCCCATGGCGGTCGTTCCCGCGAGGACGCGCTCCTGATCGAGCGCACGCTGCCCTTCGGCATGCCCGAGGATCAGAAGGAGCGGATGAACCCCAAGCGGCGAGCGAGTCCCAAGGACCGGAACGCCTAACGGTCGGCGCTCGATCCTACGTTCGAGCGCGCGCGGGAGAGCAGGGCGTCGGCGTCGTCCGTGAAGTCGTGCACGTTGCCGAGCTGGCGCGCGCCCTCGTCGATCCGATCGGCCGCGAACGCGTGGCACGAGCCGCCGACTTCCTGGGCGAAGGAGCGCGGCGTCGGCATCGCGTCGAAGTCGTGTTGTCGCCCGAGACCGATGAAGATCGCGCGCTGGAGGATCCAGGCCGCTTCGGTCTCGTCCGCCGAGCCAGCGCCGCGCATCGCCTCGCGAAAGGGCTTCGACCCGATCTGGAGCCCATCGAAGGCGGCTGCAGACGACGTGCGAATGCGCAGGCCCTCGAGCTCCCAGGTGAGGACTTCGTCGCCGTCGCGGACGAGCGTGCAGCGCGAGCGACGATCGACCCGGTCGGGCACCGCGACGTCGTAGCGGCGGGCGTGGGTCTCGCCCCCGGCGCGCGCCGCGTGCGCGATGGCGAGGCAGGTGAGGTCGTGCAGGTGCGTGCACTGCGCCTTCGCCGGGGTGTGGCGCGTGATGTCGAGCAGCGGCGACGCGAGGGCGGCATCGCGCATGCGCTCGAGCGGCGCGAGGGCGCCGGGGCAGGTCGTCCACGGCACGCGGATCGCCTCGGGCGCAACGCTCGTCACCTTCGCATCGTCGTGTCGCACGACGACGGCGAAGTGGTGGAAGTCGTCGCCGAGCTCGCCGCGGACTTCGTCGCCCGTCGCGCGGAGCTCGATCCGCCGGCGATAGCATCCGCCGCCGTAGCCGCTCCGTCCGCCGATCGCTTCGTCTCCTGACACGCGCTCTCCGCCTTCGCTGCTCAACGGCGGCGAGTCTTGCACAGCCGCAGCGTGGCAACTACACAGCCGAGAGCGCTCGAGGAGGACGAACATGGCAGACGAACCCCTTCGCATCGTCCAGTGGTCGACGGGTGGCGTCGGCGCCATCGCGATCCGTGTCTTCGGTCAGCATCCGGACTTCGAGCTCGCGGGCGTTTGGGTGCACGACCCGGAGAAGGAGGGTCGCGACGCGGGTGAGCTCGCGGGACTGGAGCCGACCGGCGTCTTCGCCACGTGCGATCGGGATGCACTCCTCTCGCTCCGCCCGGACTGCATCTGCTACTCGGCGAGCGGAGAGTCGCGTCCGGACGCGTGCATCGACGAATTCTGCGAGATGCTCGCAGCGGGCATCGACGTCGTTTCGACGTCGGTTCCCGGTCTCGTCCACCCGGCCGGCTTCGACCCCGCGCAGGTCGCTCGCCTCGAGGCAGCTTGTCGCGAAGGGAACGCTTCGCTCTACGTTTCCGGGATCGAGCCGGGCTTCGCAGCGGACGAGCTCGTGCTCACCCTGTCGACGCTCTCGCACCGAATCGACTCGGTCCGAACGCAGGAGATCTTCTGCTATGCGGACTACCCGGTCGCGTTCACCCTCTTCGAGGTGTTCGGCTTCGGGAAGCCGCCGGAGCATCGCTGCATCATGGAGCTGCCGGGTGTCCAGGCCTCGGCCTGGGCGCCGCCCGTGCAGATGGTGGCGGATCACCTGGGCGTCGAGCTCGAGACGATCCGGGAGACCTATGAGAAGCGCGTCACGGACCGCGACATCGAGATCGCTGCGGGAAAGATCGACGCCGGAACCGTCGGTGCGGTTCGATTCGAGACGATCGGCGTCGTCGATGGACGCGACGCGATCGTGATCGAACACGTCAACCGGGCGGCGCCGGATCTCGCGCCAGATTGGCCGGTCGCTCCGCGCGACGGAACCTACCGCCTGCTCTTCGAAGGCGACCCGAGCTTCCGCTGCGATTTCTCACTCGGAACCAGCGATGCCGACTGCAGCGAACACGGCATGGTCGCGACGACGATGCGCGTCGTGAACGCGATCCCCTTCGTCGTGGCGGCAGAGCCGGGCGTCGTGTCTTCGATGGACTTGCCGCGGCTGCTCCCGCGGCGGGCCTTCGAGCCGATCGGCAGCTGAGTCGCAGCGCGGTCCGATGCGCCCATCGTCGCCCGGGGTGACGCATTCTCGTGTCAATCCGGGCACTTGCGCGAGTGCATGCCCAACTGTTAGGTGGGGCGCATCCCCATCGGGGAGGCGGAAAGTCGCGGTGGGTCCAAAATAGGGCTTCCAGTGGAGGGGCTTGCGGGCGTAGGCTGAGATCAATGCGCCCGTCTCCGCCCGGACCCTTTCGCGGCGGTGCGAACCCCCGTGTCGTGCCGCCGGATCGGCCGCGACCCGTCGCGATGCCGCCGGACAGGTCTCTTGGCGACTGAGGCCACCGCGGAGGAACGCTCGGGCATCCTGAGCGCGAGCCACGCAATCTACGGCGCGGCGATCCTCTGCTCTGCCTTCCTCCTCTTCCTGGTCCAGCCGATGGTCGGCAAGCGCGTGATCCCGCTCTTCGGGGGCGCGCCCGGGGTATGGACGGTCTGCCTGGCCTTCTATCAGACGGTGCTCTTCCTCGGCTACGGATACGCGCATCTGCTGATCCGCTTCGCGAGTGCACCGATCCAGCTCGCCGTGCACGCACTCCTGGTGCTCGGCGCCGCCGCGGTCGCGTTGGCGCTGCCGGAAGCGAGCTTCGCCGTCGAAGGCGTCGAGCGACCGGCTGCGGACGTGCTTCGATTGCTCACGATGCACGTCGGTCTGCCCTTCTTCGTGTTGGCGTCGACGGGCCCCCTCGTCCAGGCGTGGTTCGCGCGCCGCCATCCGACGCGCTCCCCCTATCCGCTCTACGCGCTCTCCAACGTGGGCTCGTTCGTCGCGCTCTTCGCGTATCCCTTCGCGGTCGAGCCACGGCTCGGGCTGATCGAGACGATGACGAGCTGGTCCTTCGGCTTCGTGGCGACCGGGGCGCTCCTGCTCACCTGTGCGGCGCTCGCGGCTCGACATCTCGATCGCGCGACATCGCATCCGGCCGCGGCGACCGGCGGAGCCGCGACGGCGATCCATCAGCTGATGTGGCTCCTGCTCTCGGGTACCGCGGTGGTCGTGATGATGTCGCTGACCAACCACCTCTGTCGCGACATCGCGAGTGTCCCCTTCCTCTGGATTCTCCCCCTCGCCGCATACCTCGCGACGTTCATCGTGAGCTTCTCCTTCGAGCGCGCCTATCACCGAGCACTCGCGGTCTGCGTGGTGATCGCATCGATGGCGCTCGGCGCGGGGCAGATCCTCTTCTGGGCGGCGTCGGGGGCGAGCAGCGACCCCTCGAACGCGGACGTGCTCGCCTCGCTGCCCCTGGAGATCGCGCGAATCACCGTCCTCGTGTTCGGCGTCTGTTGGATCCTGCACGGGGAGCTGCACGCGATCCGGCCGCGCTGGGGGGACCTGACGCTCTACTACCTGTTGATCTCGGCGGGCGGTGCGTTGGGCGGTCTCTTCGTCGGCGTCGCCGCGCCGTCGCTGTTCACGGGACACGCCGAGCTCGCGGTCGCCGCGGTGCTCTCCCTCGCCTTGGTCTTCGCAGCGATCGCGCACGCCCGCATGCAGGCGGAGTCGACCGCGCGAGCGACGCCGCCGCGGACATTGCGGTCACGACTGACCCGGGCGGCCGTCTGGACGCTGGTCGCCTTGCTCGCGGCGGAGGAGGTGTGGTTCGCCGCGAACCCGGATTCGAGACAGATCCACCAGGGGCGCAACTTCTTCGGTGTGCTGCGGGTGCTCGAGAGCGGCGAGGGCGCGGGGCGTCACCACATGTTGATGCACGGGACGACGATGCACGGCGTGCAGTTCCAGGAGGGGCGCGCGAAGCACGTACCGACGTCGTATTACGGCCGGGGTTCACCATTGGCCGCGGCGATCTCGATGAAGCCGGGGGATCGGCCGCTGCGTGCAGGGGTCGTCGGACTCGGTGTCGGGACGGTGGCGGCCTACGGGCGCGCCGGGGACCTCGTGCGCTTCTACGAGATCGACCCGGCGGTCTCGGACGTCGCGAGCGACGAGACCTGGTTCACGTTCCTGAGTCAGAGCCCCGCCGACATCGAAGTCGAGGTGGGGGACGCGCGGCTGCTCCTCGAGCGCGAACAGCGGGAAGGGGTGCGCCAGGACTTCGACATGCTCCTCGTCGATGCATTCAGCAGCGACGCGGTGCCCGTGCACTTGATGACGAACGAGGGGTTCGATCCCTATCTCGCTGCGCTCGCGGACGACGGGATCCTGATCGTGCATCTCTCCAGTCGGCACTTCGAACTCGGTCCGGTGGTCGCGCGGATCGCCGCGGAGAAGGGACTCCCGCACTTGCTGGTCACTTCGGCAAAGCTCCCGGAATACCAGACGCAGGCAGCGGACTGGGCGATCATCACGCGCGATCCGAAGCGGATGAACGAGTTCCGAAACGCCGCCGCGCGGCTCCTCGAGCGGATCGACATGCCGAGGAGCACGTACAAGCTGCGACGGCTCACTCCGGCTGAGCTGGCGTCCGTTCCGCTCTGGACCGACGACTACAGCGACCTCTTCGGCGCGCTCCGCTGAGCGCGCACCGAGTCAGCGGACCGAAGTGAGCCCTTCGGTCTCCTCGGGCGTCGTGAGGGCGAGGCCCATTTCGGGGATGGGAATCCAGGTCGTCGCCTCCTGGTGGTGTCGGATGTAGTCCGTCACCGCCGGGATCGTCGCGATCCGCTCGATGTACGCGTCGAGCTCCGGGTACTCCTCGACGAAACACTCGCGGTCGAAGGATTTGTACCAGTTGCAGAGCACGTTGAACGCGTGGAGGTCCGCGACCGACAGGCGGCTGCCGACCATGAAGCCGCTCTGCGCTTCGTTCGCATCGAGGTAGGCCTGGAATCCGTTCAGGTGATTCCGGTACCCGTCACCGGAGATCCCCCACTCGCCCTCGCCGCGAAAGGCAGCCAGCCGATCCCGCACCACGTCAGGCGGTACGTTCAGGCGCGCGTTCACGGTCAACAATCCGTTCCAATGGAAGAGCGCGTCGTACGCGTGCGCCATCACCTCCATCGCGGCGAGTCGCTCGAGCGGCGAGTCGCCGATCCACCCGTGCTGCTCGGCCAGGTGCATCAGGATCACGTTGCTCTGGTTGAGTCGCAGTGCGCCATCGACCCAGAGGGGGAGGTGTCCGTTGTGGACCCGCGGCTTCAGCATGAAGCGTTCATCCGCGTCCTGCGCCGACCATTCGATCAGGCTCAGGCGGACGAAGTCGTAGTCGACGTTCGCAAGGTGGAGAAGGCAGTGGATCGGCCAGCCGATGCCCATGACGTCGAGGTAGACGAGGGTCGGCATTTCGGACGGCCCAGCCATGAGCGCGTCCAGCCGGTCCGCCAGCTCGCGAAGTCGCGGCGGGAGGACGTCAGTCATTCGGCCCCAGGTCCTCGAGCAGGCGTTCGCGAATCGGGGGTGCCCAGCGTGCGTAGCCCTCGGCGTTCAGGTGCGTGCGATCCCAGGCGAGGAGCGCGGGGTCGGCCGAGCCGTCGGACCGGGAGAGCGGTTCGCTGGCGGCGAGGTAGTGGAGGTCGGCGTCGGCTTCGCATTCGGCGCGGACGAGCTCGAGGAAGGGTTCTCGTGGACCGGGCTGTCGAGAAGGTCGGAGCTCGAGGTAGTAGATCGGCAGCGTCGGCCACTTCCCACGAATCAGCGCGATCAACGCGCGGAAGTCTTCGAAGGCTTCCGGCGGCGTACGCAGCGTGTTGCCGGGGACGTCGTTCAGCTCGTTGCCTCCCGCGTGGATCACGATCGCCCGCGGCGAGTAGGGCAGGATGATCCGGTTGGCGTGGTGGACCAGATCGGAGAGTCGCGCACCCCCGAAGCCGCGACGGAACACGGTGAGCGGCGCCATCGCGCGATCGAGGTCGTCCCAGAACCGGATGCTCGAGCTGCCGACGAAGAGGATCGCACCGTCGGGAGGCGGTCGTTCCTGGTCCGCACTTTCGAACGCCCCGATCTCGGGCTCCCAGACGGTCGGATCCGGCGAGAACGTGCGGCCGATCTCGAGCCAGAAGATCCGGCCGCCGATCGCGACGAGGATCACGAGGGCCCCGATTGCCGTGCGGAGGAGGAGTCTACGGCTCATGCGCGGAAAGCCTGCCGCAGCGGGGGGGCGCGCGCTATGCGCGTCGCGCGCGACATCGATCGCGGACTCCACGTTCCCCCCACCGGGTTGCCCTGACGCGTGAGAGCGCCGAGACTCCCGTCCGCCGAGGTGACGCGTTGCGCATCCGCGCGCGTTCGTCGCAGCCGCCCGATGCAGCACGCCTCGCAGCGCCCCGTTTCCCAAGGTCCGATCGAATGCAGCCCCTACGAGTTCTCCACGAGAGCGTCGTCCGCGACGAAGAGATCGACGCCCTCGGCCACATGAACGTCCGCCACTACGGCGAACGCGCGCTCGCCGCGACGTCGCGCCTCGTCGGCGCGCTGGACCTGCCGGGTCTCGACGTCGAAGACGTGACGCCGGGGGTGTACGACCTGCCGCGTCTATACACGCGGTACCAGCGCGAGCAGCTCGCGGGGGCGCCCCTCGAAGTCTGGGGCGGTCTGCTCGACGTGACCGAGCGCGGGCTCCGCTTCTACCACGAGCTGCGGAACCCCGCGCGCGAGGAGATCGCGTCGACGTTCATGCACGACGTGTGCTTCCCGAACGCCGACCTCGAGGAGCCGCCGGTCCTCGAGCCCGCGGTCGTCGAGGAGCTGCAGGCCCAGCGGGTGGAAGTGCCGGAGCACGGTCGCCCGCGCTCGATCGATCTCGACGCGAGCACGAAGGCACCGACCCTCGAAGAAGCGCTCGAGCAGGGCATGGCGATGCGCCGCCCACGCCTGATCGAACCGGAGCTCTGCGACGAGACCGGTCGCGTCACCGCCGCGCAGCGCCCCTTCGTCATGTGGGGCGGCGAGCCCCTCGATGGCAGCGAGCCCGGACCGCCGGTCTACGACCTCGAGGGCGGCGGCCGGATGGGCTGGGCGAGTCTCGAGATGCGCTCCGTCCGCCTCGGCCCGCTGCGGGCGGGCGCCCGCGTCCAGAGCTTCGGCGCGCCGGTCGAGATCAACAAGAAGACCAGCTGCCATCGATTCTGGATCTTCGACCTCGACACTGGCAAGCCCCTGCTCGCGAACGACGTCGTCGACATCGCTCTGAACCTCGACGAGCGTCGCGCGATGGAGATCCCCGACCGGTATCGCGCGGACCTCGAGCGGCGCCTGCGGTCGGATCTCCGTTAGGTCGCCGTCGTCGGCCTACTGCTCGCCGACCGAGACGAGCAGCTCGACGGTCTCTGCGTCGACCCCCGCTTCTTCGAGGACTTCCCGCGTGTGAGCGGTCAGGTCCGGCGCGGGAAGCGTCCCGTGCATGTCATGCTCTGACAGCCGGAACGGGGGGGCCACGCTGTCGAAGGTCCCGTGCTCGGGGTGCTCGATCGTCGAGAATACCCCGTTCGCGCGGGTCTTCGCGTCGGTCACCGCTTCGAGGACCGTGCGCGCCGGAGCGCAGATCACCTTTTTGCCCTCGAGCGCGGCGCTCCATTCGGCGAGGGTCTTCGTGCGGAACGTCTCGTCGAGGGACTCGACGAGCTCGCGATTGTACTGGAAGCGCAGCTTCGGATCGTTGAAGCGCTCGTCTTCGAGGAGATCCGGGCGCCCGATCGCCGCAGCGAAGGACTTCCGATAGATCGTGGAGTCGATCATCACCAGCAGCAGCCAGCGGCCGTCGGCGGTCGGGTAGTGGTTCCAGAGCGGGTTGCGCGGCGCGCGTCGGTCGTGTCGCGGAGGCGGCTGTCCGGTCGCGAGGGCCTGACCGGTGTCGCTGCCGCCGACGTAGAACCCGACCTGCTGCAGGTTCACGTCGACGACCTGACCCTTGCCCGTGCGGTCGCGCTCGCGAAGCGCCGCGAGGATGCCCGTCGTCATCGACAGCGCCGCGCAATGGTCGCCCACGGCCGGTCGGAAGAAGGCCGGCGGCGAATCCGGGTCGCGTTGTTGATCCATCATGCCGGTGAGGGCCCAGAAGCAGGTCTGGTCGAAGCCGGGGTCGTCCGCCTGCTCGCCGTCGGGAGAGAAGCCGCCGAGCCGCGCGACGATCAGCGCCGGCTGCTTCGCGCGCAGGGCGTCGAGATCGAGGCCGAGCTTCGCGAGCCGGCCGGGCAGGGTGTTGGTCATCAGGATGTCGGCCTTCGCGATCAGCTGCTCGAGCGCGTCGATCGACTGCGGCAGCGCCATGTCGAGGGCGAGCGAGCGTTTGCCGCGGTTGTCCATCTGATAGTTGGAGCTCAGCGGGAAGTCGCTGTCGTAGCCGTTCCGTTTCGGCGTCGCGAAGCGATAGAAGTCGCCCCACGGCACCTCCACCTTCACGACGTCGGCGCCGAGATCGACGAGGAGCGTCCCGGCGGCCGGCACGGCGGCGTAGTTGGCGATTTCGACTACGCGGATGCCGTCGAGGGGTCCGGGCATGGATGGGGCTCTCCTGTTGGCGCTCTCCGGGGCAGCGAGCGCGGCGGATTCTAGGAGAGCTGCCCGGTGGCGTCGCGTCGGCGTCCGATGGTCCTGAACCCGAGTCCCCCGATCGGTCCCTTGACGGAGTCCGTCCGACCGAACGACCCTTCAGGGGTATTCGGAGACCAGGAGGCGCCCCATGTCCCAGACTGCTCTACACCGGCCGACCACCCACAGCGAGCTGCTCGTGAACTCGCTCCGCCGCTGGCCGAATCGCGAGGCGTTTCGGCAGGACGGCGTGAGCTGGACCTACCGCGAGACCGAGGCGCGTCTCGCGCGCTTCGTTCGCGTGCTGGTCGACAAGGGGCTCGGCCGTGGGCAAGGCGTCGGCGTCCTGTCCCCGAATCGCCCGGAGGTGTGGCTCTCGCAGGCTGGCGCCGGCCTCGCCGGGGGTCGTTATTCGGCACTCCATCCCATGGGCTCTTTCGGTGATCACGAATACGCATGCAACGAGGCCGAGCTCAAGATCCTGCTCGTCGATCCGGGCTACGCGGAGCGCGCGGCCGAGCTGCTCGAGAAGTGTCCGGCGGTCGAGACGGTGCTGACATTCGGTCCGTCGGACGTCGCGGAAGACGTGAACGCGCTCGTTGACGCCTATGGCGCGGCGACCCTCGACGGCGGGCCGAACGGGCCCGAAGACACGTCCTGGCTCCTCTACACGGGCGGCACGACCGGCGTCCCGAAGGCGGCGGAGCTGCCGGAAGCGGCCGTCGCGAGCATGGCGTTCTCTGTCTCGAGCGGCTGGGACCTGCCGAAGGAGCGCCGCTACCTCGCCTGCGCGCCGATCACCCACGCGGCGGGCATGCTGATCACGCCGACGCTGATGGCCGGCGGGACGGTCGTCCTGCAGAATAGCTTCGATCCCGAGCGCTGGCTCGCGGACATCGTGACGGAGCGGGCGACGTTCGGCCTGCTGGTGCCGACGATGATCTACGCCGTCCTCGATCATCCGAAGCTCGAGGCGACGGATTTCAGCGGTCTCGAAACGATCATGTACGGCGCTTCGCCGATGTCCCCGGCGCGGCTGGTCGAAGGCATCGAGCGGATCGGCCCGGTCTTCGCGCAGCTCTACGGCCAGACCGAGTGCGGCGGGATCGCGACGAGTCTCTGGCGCGAGCACCACGACGTGTCGCGGATGGAACGACTCTCGAGCTGCGGAATCGAGATGCCCGGCGCGCGCGTGGCGGTGCTCGACGACGACGGGCGCGAGCTGCCGGACGGCGAAGCGGGCGAGATCTGCGTGCAGGGTCCGAGCGTGATGCGGGGCTACTTCAAGCAGCCCGAGCTCACGGCGGAAACGCTCGTGGACGGATGGCTGCGAACGGGCGACATGGCGGTCCGGGACGACGAGGGCTTCTTCACGATCGTCGACCGCAAGAAGGACATGATCGTGTCCGGTGGGTTCAACGTCTTTCCGCGCGAGATCGAGGACGTGCTGACGACGGACCCGAGCGTCTCCGTCGCCGCGGTGATCGGCGTGCCCGACGAGAAGTGGGGCGAGGCGGTGAAGGCGGTCGTCGTGTCGCGCCCCGGTGAGAACGTCGATGCCGAGGCGCTGATCGCGCTCGTGAAGGATCGCAAGGGCAAGGTCTACGCCCCGAAGAGCGTCGACGTCGTCGAGGCGCTGCCGCTCACCGCGGTGGGCAAGCCCGACAAGAAGGCCCTGCGCGCCGAGTATTGGGGGGAGGCCTCGCGCGGCGTGAACTGAGGCGTGACATCGGGTCTCGGCCGGATTATACGACTGGATAATCGAATAGTTCAAGTGTATAACTTCGGTAACGAGGAGGACGCGATGATCGCCTTGGTGACGGGAACGACCGGCGGCTTCGGATCCGTTCTCGCGAGTACGCTCGCGGAGGCGGGGCTGACCGTCTACGGCACGGGCCGGAATCCCGCAGAAGCCGACGGCCCGGTGCGGATGATCCCGATGGACGTCTCGAGCGACGACTCCGTCGCAGAGGCGATCCGACGCATCATCGATCGCGAGGGGCGCCTCGACGTGGTCGTGAACTGCGTGAACGAGATGGTGGTCGGGACGATCGAGGAGCAGACGGCGGCCGAGGTCGCGCGCGTCTACGACACGAACGTCTTCGGCGCACTGCGAGTCTGGCAGCAGGCGCTGCCCGTCATGCGCAAGCAGGGCGAGAACGGAGAGGGGCTGCTCGTGAGCATGAGCTCCCTCGGCGGGCTCCTCGCGGTGCCGACGATGAGCGCGTACACGAGCTCCAAGTTCGCCCTCGAAGCCATGAGCGAGGCGCTCCATCGAGAGCTGCGCGGCACCGGGATCGACGTCGTGATCATGCAGCCGGTCGCGATGAAGATGGACCGGCCGGCGACGGGCTCGCATCTGCAGACGGTGGCCGGCGTCGGCGAGGGTTCCCGGCGCCTGAAGATGCTCGACAAGATGCACGCGGACACCGAGGCGAGCGGACTCACGCCGGAGGCGGTGGCCCAGCGCGTGCTCGAGCTGATCCGCGGAGGCAAGCGATCGCTTCGGGTTCCGATGGACCGCGCGAAGCCGCTCTCGGTGGTGAAGCGGCTCGCGCCGCAGGACCTGATCGACCGGATGATCGACGGATTGCTAAGCTGACCTCGGGAGGCAGCGAGATGCAGGCGGCGATCCGCTACGGACTCCAGCCGACCCTGCTCGCCGTCTCGCTCGCGATCTGGGCGTGGATTCCCGAGACCGAGCTCGCGCTCGTCACGGCGCTGTTCTTCTCGCACGTGACGATCGCGCTCCTCGAGGCCCGGCGGCCGACGCGACCGGAGTGGCGCGTCGAGACGCCCTTGCGCGTCGGACACGTCGTCGCGTTCGTGGTCCTGCTCGGGGTGGGCGGCGTGGTCGGTGAGTTCTACGGCGGGACCTTGTCGCCGTTGCTCGCGGAGCTTCGCGCGACGGCGGGACTCGACTTCTGGCCTCACGAATGGCCGGCCCTGGCGCAGCTCGCGATCGTGTTCTTCGCGAGCGAGTTCGTCTGGTACTGGATGCATCGCGCCGAGCACCGCTGGCCCCGCGTCTGGCGCGTCTCGGGCCACGGTGCACACCACGCCTTCAAGAAGTTGAACGGGTTGAACGCGGGGCTGAACCACCCGCTCGAGCTCTTTCTCCTCTTGCTCCCGTCGGCGGTGATCGAGTTCCTTTTCGGGGTCGGTTCGGCGGCGGGTGGCGCTGCGATCCTGCTCGGGACCCAGGCGGCGGTCGCGCACGCGAACCTCGACCTGAACTCTCGAGGCATCGGCTGGCTGCTCACGACGAACCGCTTCCACATCCACCACCACTCGGTCGTGCTGGACGAGAGCAACACAAACTACGGCTGCGCGGTGATCCTCTTCGATCGCGTCTTCGGCACGTTCTCGGACGCGGAGACGCGCGAGACCGGGACCGGGCCGACGGAGCCGGACATGTGGCACAAGTTCATCATGCCCTTCGTGGAGCCCGAGGACACGGCGACCGCGCCGGGCGGATCGCCTGGCTGAAGGCCGCCTAACGCCGTTCGCGACGCGCGGAGCGCGGAGCGCGACAGCCACGCCAGCCCGAGTCCGAGGAGACAGCCGGTCCCCGGTTCGGGGATCGTCGCGACCCAGGCGAACTGCGCGGCCGCGTCGGTCGTGCCGAGGCCGACGATCACGCGACCGTCGTCCGAGATGCCCGTCGCGTGGGTCAGCTCGAGACCACCGAGGTCGAGACCGAAGGCGGCGAAGAGCACCTCGAGATCGTGCACCTCGCCCGACGCATCCCAGAGCACCGCGCGTTCGCGATCACCTTCGCCGAAGGACCAGCCCACCGCGACATCTGCGTCCCCGGACACGCCGAAGGCGGAGCCGCCGTAGCGCCCACCCGGCAGATCCGGCAGCGCGCTCATGACGCCGTCGCGCCAGCGGAACGGCGTCGAGCCCGGATCCGTGCTCGTCCAGCCGACGATCGTGCTGGCGTCGGCGGAGATGGACCATGCCTGGCTCGCGTCGTTGCCGCCCGGGAGGTCTCCGACACTCGTCATCACGCCGTCTTCCCATCGGAAGGCTTCCATCGACGTCGTCGTGGACGACGACCAGCCGACCGCGACGCGTCCGTCTGCGCTGATGTCGAAGGCGGCGCCTCGCCCGTTTCCGCCGGGCAGGGTGCCCAGGAACTCCGGACCCGTCGCGGCGTCCTGCCGGTAGAGATAGGGCGAGTCGTTCCACGATCCGACGGCGACGGCGCCGGTCTGATCGAGCGCGTGGGGGAAGAAGCCCTGATAGGCGGGGTCGTCGCCGAGATCGGTGAGTTGGTCCGAGTCTCGGTGGTAGACGAAGCCGGCCGGTGCGCTGCCTGCCGCCGCGCCCCGCGCGACCCGACCGTCGCCCGACGGGATCAAGGGGCCGATCCACCCGGTCGGGTCGGGGAGCTCGACCAGGATGTCGCCGCTGGCGCGATCACGCAGGCGCGTCGTTCCCTCGACGATCTCCGCGGACGGCGCGACCGATCGATTCGAAGACGTGCCGATCGTGTTGCCGTCGGCCGATACGACGATGCCGACCCGCGAGTTCGTCTCGAGCACCGAGAAGCCCGCCTGGGCGAACGAGGCCTGCGTCGACGCGGAGAGGAGGATCGTCGTCGCGAAAAGGAGCAGGACGGAGGAGCGCTGCATAACACCATCGAAATCGGGTCTCGAATCGAGACCGCAGTTCGACGGTGAGTGGCAGCACCTGTCCGAAAATGTCGCGCGAAGTCGGCCGCTCGGCACGATCGCGAGCGGTCAGTTCTCCTCGAGGTGGTCGACGAGAAGTTGCGTGAACGCTGCCGGTGCTTGATCCGTCACGAAGTGCCCGATCCCCGGGAACACCTCGAATCGATAGGGCGCGTCGACGAACTCCGCCGTGCCTTCGGCGGCCGGCCGACCGACCGTGGCGTCTGCGTCACCCCAGCCGAAGAGCGTCGGCACGACGACGCGCGGGACGTCCTTCGCGGCGAGGCCCGCGTCGGGGAGTGCCCGGTACCAGTGGATGGCCGCATCGAGTGCCGCGCGCTCACCGAGGGTCTCGAGGTAGACCGCGGCGTCCGCCTCGGAGACGCCCTGACGCGCGAGTGCCGCTCGCAACCCCGCGCAGTCGTCCGCGAGCAGCTCGTCGGTCGCTTCGGCGCGCTGGAACGAGCGGTGATGGCTCGACCCCTCTCGCTGTTCGGATGCAGCGCTCGCGCGCGCGAAGGCCGCGGGGTGCGGGCGGGACAGGACCGCGAGGGAACGCACGCGATGGGGATACAGCGCGACGGTGGTCCACGCGAGATGTCCGCCCCAATCGTGCCCGACGAGGTGAAAGCGATCCGCGCCGAGGGCGTCCGCGAAGCCGAGGACGTCCTCGAGCAGACGCTCGATCCGGTATGCCTCGATTCCGTCGGGTCGGGCGCCGGGCGAATAACCGCGCTGGTCCGGCGCGACGGCGCGAAAGCCCGCGGCCGCGAGCGCAGGCAGCTCGTGTCGCCAGGTGTGGCGCGTCTGGGGGAAGCCGTGGAGCAGCAAGACCAGGGGCGCGTCGGCCTCACCGGTCTCAGCCGCGCGGAAGCGAAGTTCGCCGATCCGGAGCTCGCTGTGCGTCGCGTCGGACATCGGGTATCAGCGCTCGGTGACGCGCATCGCCGGCAGGAAGACCGGCGGCGCCATCGCCTCGAGCGCCTCGAGGAGCGCTTCGTTCGGCTCGCCCAGCAGGGTGAGCTTCTTCATTTCGCGACAGGTCGCGAGCTCCTCGCCGAAGCGCGCGTAGTTCTGGAAGTGGAAGAGGATCGCGTCCGAGTCCGCATAGCGTTCGACGACCCGTGCCTCGCTCTCGTCCTCGTTCAGGAACCAGTCGTAGGCGAGGAGTCCGGGCTCCGTCGCGCCGCAGTGTTCGATCACCCGACCGACGACCTCCCGTAGGGCGTCGGCGCGGCCCGGCAGGATCTCGGACTCGACGAGGACGACGATTTCGTGGTTCATGGGGGGACGCTAGCGCGCCGCGGGACCGGGCCGCGTGCGCCGATCGACCCCCTCGACGCTCGACCCTACGCCCAGCGCTCGACGACGTCGCGCGGACAGCGCATCCGTTCGTCCGCCACGACCGCGCCCGTCGCGCAGCCCCCGGCGAACACGTACCCGCGGTCGAGATCCGCGACCGCTTCGCGCATCGCCGTTTCCATCGCGCCGGCGTCGATCTTGTGGATCCGTCGGTGGGGCACGCCGGCCATCACGGCGCGACCGGTCGCCCTCGCCAGCGCCCCCATCGTGGGATTGCCTTCGCCCCGGTCGTCCCAGGAAAAGAGATTGATCGGGTAGTCGTGGAAGCGCTCCGCCGCGATGTCGTTGCCGCATATGTGCAGCGCGCGGATCGGCGCGTCCTGGATACGCTCGAGCACCCAGAGATCGTGCGGGACGCCGAAGCGCGCGTACACCTCGGCCGGAACGAGGTCGAGGCTCGTCCAGGGCAGCGGCGCGAAGAACACGCCCGTCGCCCCCCGATCGAGCGCGTCGAGGGTGTGCGCGAGGATCGTCTCGCGAATCGCCTCGAGCGCGCGATCGAGGCCTTCCGGGTTCTCTTCGGCATAGGCGAGCAGCGGCTGCTGTGCGCCTCCCGTCAGCAGGCCGGCGACCGCGAGGGGCGAGAAGACGGTGTGGATCAGGTCGACCTCGTGGCCGACCGCCTTCACCACGGTTTCGATCGCTTCGAGTTGTTCGAGAAGGGCGGGGTGCTTCGCGTCGGCGGGCTCGATCCGGTCGAGGTCCGCGGGCTCCTGCACGACGGCGTGCAGCACGCGCTGGAACTTCTGCTCCGAGGGTGGCTCGTAGCGATTGCCCCAGGCCTCGGGCAGATAGCTCCAGCGGCAGTTCAGCTTGATCAGGTCCCAGTCGAAGCGCGCGTAGAGGGAGAGCGTCTCGTCTGCGAGATCGGCGGCGGACCACTCGCGCAGGAAGTTGTGTCGCCAGAGACTGATCGGCGGACGATCGACGTCCTCCCCGGCGATCGCGGCGGCAAGGCGCTCCTTGCTCATGCTCATACAGGTCTCCTCAGGTCGCCGCGCGACCCGTCCGCTTCTTCGTTCGGCGTCGGCCCGGACCCGCCGCCCACGTGAGCTTGCTCGGCTCGATCGGCTCGCCGTGGTCGTCGACCGCGAGGAGCGCGGCGACTTCGCGCTGCGAATCGCTCTCCCGGGCGACGAGGGGCACGTCGCCCTCGCCGAAGACCCACTTGTCGGACCAGAGCCGCATCGCCGTCAATACGATCCACAGGTCGCGGCCCTTCTTCGTGAGGCGATAGGCATAGCGTTCACCAGGCTCGGGCAGGCGTTCCTTCTCGAGCACACCGTTCTCGACGAGTTTTCGCAAGCGGCCGCTCAGGATGTTCTTCGCGATCCCGAGACTCTCCTGGAATTCGGAGAAGCGCGTCTTTTCGAAGAAGGCGTCGCGCACGATCAGCAGCGTCCACCAATCGCCGACCTGCTCGAGGGCCTGGGCAACGCCGCAGTTCATCTCTTCGAAACGTTTTCGGGACATCGCGCGCTCGCTGCCTCCACTCGTCTACAGGTTGCGTTACAAAACCTTATCTACTAGGGTCGGTTCCGACAACCCCGCCGCCGACTTTCGGCGAAATGAAAGACCCCTTCATGTCCGAGCTGTCCGAGCTGTCCGAGCTGTCCGAGCTGTCCGAGCCGTCCGAGCTGTCCGTCGAGTTCCACTTCGATTTCGGAAGTCCGAACGCGTATCTCAGTCACCTGGTGATCCCCGGGATCGACGAGCGAAGCGGCGTGAAGTTCCGCTACGTCCCCGTCCTGCTCGGCGGTCTCTTCAAAGCGACCGGGAATGCATCGCCCGCGGTGACCCTCGCCGGGATCAAGAACAAGGGCGCCTACCAGGCGCTCGAGATGGAGCGCTTCCTGAAGCGCCACGCGATCACGCGCTTCGAACGCAATCCGCATTTCCCCGTCAACACGTTGCAGATCATGCGCGGCGCGATCGCTGCGCAGCGCCTCGACTGCTTCGCGCGCTACGTCGACGAGGTATATCGGCACATGTGGGCCGACCCGAAGAAGATGGACGACGCCGACGTGATCCGAGCGGCCTTCGACGAGTCGGGCTTGCCGACCGACGCGCTCTTCGACGGCATGCAGGACCCGGAGATCAAGGCCGAGCTGATCGCGAACACCGACGCGTCGGTGAATCGCGGCAACTTCGGCTCACCGACCTTCTACGTGGGCGACGAGATCTTCTTCGGCAAGGACAAGCTCCGCGACGTCGAGGAAGAGATCGAAGCCCAGCGCGGGTCGACCTGACCGGCTCCGCTTCATCACGCGCCTCATCCCCATTCAGGAGGAACACGACATGAAACCCGTCTGTCTCGTCATCGGCGCCGGCGCCGGAATCGGCGGCAACGTCGGCAAGCGCTTCGCCCGGGAGGGCTATCACGCCGTGCTGTGTCGACGGAGCGACGAAGAAGGCCTCGAGAAGCTCCTGAAGGACATCGAGGCCGAGGGCGGAACCTCCAGCGGATACCTCCTCGACGCGTCGAAGCCCGACACGATCGAGGACCGGGTCGCCGCCATCGAAGCGGAAGTCGGCCCGATCGAGGTCGTGCTCTTCAACCTCGGTGCGCAGATCGGCAATCGTCCGCTCGCGGCGACCTCCTACAAGCAGTTCGAGCTCGGCTGGCGCCTCGCGACCTTCGCGCTCTTCCGGGTGGCGAGCGCGGTGTGCCCCGCGATGGAGGAGCGCGGCAAGGGCACGATCCTGGTGACGTCGGCGACGGCGGCGATGCGCGGGAACGCCGGTCAGCATTCCCACGCGGCGGCGATGGGTGGACGCCGCATGCTCTGCCAGACGCTGAACGCCGAGTTTGCGTCGAAGGGGATCCACGTCGCGCACGTCCTGATCGACGGCGCGGTCGACGCACCGGACACCCTGGGCAAGCTGCTCGGGCCGGAGCGCTTCGAGCAGCTGCGGGACGCGCGGGGCCGCGAGAAGGACGGGCTGATGCTTCCCGCCGAGATGGCGGAGACCTACCTTCACATCGCGCAGCAGCATCGCTCGTGTTGGACGCACGAGATCGACCTGCGCGCCTTCTCCGATACCGCGTGGTGGAACCACGACTAGCGTCGGGTCGCCATTGCCATTGACCTCTCGAGCGCCGAAGCTGGAGACGATGTGGTTCAATCACGACTAGCAGGAGCCTCGACAGATGAAGATCGCGATCTCGATCGGCAGCGCCTACTACGACGGTGAAGACTGGGAGGACATGCTCGAGTTCGTCGAGGCTGCGGACGGCATGGGCATCGACTCGGTCTGGTCCGCGGAAGCCTGGGGCATGGACGCCGTCGTCGCGCTCGGCGTGATCGCCGGGCGGACGAAGAACATCCAGCTCGGCACGGGCATCATGCAGATCAGCGCGCGGACCCCGGCTTCGACGGCGATGACCGCGCTCTCGCTGAACCGGGTCTCGAACGGGCGCTTCAAGCTCGGGCTCGGCGCGAGCGGACCGCAGGTGGTGGAGGGGTTGCACGGCGCGCCCTTCGCGAAGCCCCTCTCGCGCATGCGTGAGTACGTGGACATCGTGCGACAGGCGACCCGTGGCGAACGTGTCCAGATCGACGGCGAACACTTCGTGCTCCCGCGCCCCGGCGGCGAAGGCAAGGCGCTCCGGCTGTCGATGCCGCCGTCCCAAGTCCCGATCTATCTCGCGACCCTCGGCACGAAGTCCCTCGAGCTGACCGGGGAGATCGCGGACGGCTGGCTCGGAACGTCCTTCATCCCGGAGCGCGCCGACGCGCACCTCGACCACATCCGGAAGGGGGCCGAGCGCGCCGGTCGCAGCCTGTCCGACATCGAGATCGAGGTGAACTCGGTGTTGATGGTCTCCGACGACGTCGAGGGGCTCCTCGACCGCGCGCGTCAGGGCATGGCCTTCACCCTCGGCGCGATGGGTTCGGCGAAGACGAACTTCTACAACGACGCGTTCTGCCGAAGCGGTTGGGAAGAAGTGTCGAAGGAAGTGCAGGGGCTCTGGATCGGTGGGGACAAGCGCGCCGCGATCGCCGCGGTCCCGGACGAGATGCTCCTGCAGGCCTACATGATCGGGACAGAGGACCGCGTCCGCGAGCGGATCCGCGCGTTCCGCGACGCGGGGGTGCAGGTCTTCCGGCTCGCGCCGCAGGGCAAGACGTCGAAGGAGCGGATCGCGAACCTCGAGTACCAGGCGGACCTGATCCGGTCCGAGACCGCGTGACGCGCTAGCTTCGACGCACTCGATCGGAGGTCCCCGATGGCAGCAACGGCCGAGCGGCCGCGCAGCGCGATTTCCTACGACGACGCGCTCGCGTACGCGCGCGAAACACCGCTCGAGGTGCTCGACCCCGCGCGCTGGGATCTCTTCGAGCACGACGTGGTCCTCGAGGCGCTCGGGCGCATGCGTCGCGAAGCGCCGGTGCATCTCTGTCCGGACAGCGTGTACGGCCCGTACTGGTCGGTGACGCGCTGGCAGGACATCCGCGACGTCGAGCTCGACCCGGCGACCTGGTCCTCGGACGCGACCGTCACGCTGCTCGAGCCCGAACGGTTTCCGCTCGAGACGCCCAGCTTCATCACCATGGACGGCCCCGAGCACGATCACCAGCGGCGGATCGTTCGACCCTCGGTGTCGCGCGCGAACCTCCGCAACCTGGAGCCGACGATCCGCGAACGCGCCGGCGCCATGCTCGACGCGCTGCCGGTCGGGGACGACTTCGACTGGGTCGACCGCGTGTCGATCGAGCTGACGACGCAGATGCTCGCGACGCTCTTCGACTTCCCGTTCGAGGAGCGCCGCAAGCTCACCTGGTGGTCGAACGTGATGACCGGCGGGACTGCCAACGGCGTCGTCGAGACGAAGCAGCAGCGCAAGGACGAGCTGCTCGACTGCCTCGCGTCGTTCCAGGAGATCTGGGACGACCGGGCGGGGCGCGCGCCCGCGAACGACTTGATCTCGATGCTGGCTCACGCCCCGGAGACGGCGGACATGCACGAGCGCCCGATGGAGCTGCTCGGGAACGTGATGCTGTTGATCGTCGGCGGGAACGACACGACGCGGAATTCGATCACCGGCGGCGTGCTCGCGCTCAACCGCTTCCCCGATCAGTTCGAGAAGCTGCGCGCGAACCCCGACGTGATCCCGAACCTCGCGCACGAGATCGTGCGCTGGCAGACGCCCCTGGCGTACATGCGCCGGACCGCGACGAAGGACACCGAGCTCGGCGGCCGGAAGGTTCGCGCGGGCGACAAGCTCGCGATGTGGTACCTCGCCGCGAACTACGACGAAGACGTCTTTCCGGACGGCGAGAAGCTCCTGATCGACCGCCCGAACGCGAAGGCGAACCTTTCCTTCGGGTTCGGGACCCATCGCTGTATGGGAGAGCACCTCGCGTTGATGCAGCTGCGTGTCCTCTGGGAGGAGATCCTCGCACGCTTCTCCCACGTCGAGGTCGTCTCGGACCCGATCCGCACGCGCTCGAGCTTCGTGCGGGGCTACCAGGAGATGCGCGTCCGGGTCCACCCGAAATGAGCCGTCTGCTCGGTCCGATCCGCCAGAACGGCTATGTCGTGCACGACATCGAGTCGGCGATGAAGCATTGGGTGGAAGTGATGGGTGTCGGCCCCTGGTTCTACTTCGAGCGCGCGCCGGTCTCGAACTTCCGGTACCGCGGCGAGCCGTCCGACATCGACGTCAGCATCGCCCTCACGAACTCCGGCCCACTCCAGATCGAGCTGATCCAACAGCGCAACGATGCGCCCTCCGGCTATCTGGACTTCCTCGCCGCCGCGGGCGAGGGGCTGCAGCACGTCGCCTACTGGACCGAGGACTTTGACGCCGAGCTCGCCCGCGCGAAGGAGCGCGGCGCGGTCGAGCTCCACTCGGGCCAGAGCGGCGGACCGGATGGCCGCTTCGTGTACTACGAAACGACCGGGCATCCGGGCACGGTGATCGAGGTTTCGGAGGTGAGCGGCGCGAAGGGGCGCTTCTTCCAGAAGATTCACGAGATCGCATCGGATTGGGACGGCGCAGAACCGATCCGGCCGGTCGGCGGCTGAACGCGCGAGCGCGCGAACGAGGACCACGCATGGGCTACGAGCAGATCACGACCGAGCTGGACGACGGCGTCCTCACGATCACGCTGAACCGACCCGAGAAGCTGAACGCCTGGACGCACACGATGATCAGCGAGATGGCGGACGCGATCACGCGCGGGAACGACGACGACGACGTCGGGGCCTTCGTCGTCGCCGGGGCCGGTCGCGCGTTCTGCGCCGGCGCGGACGTGGAGGCGCTGTTCAAGACCCAGGCCGACAGCGGGAAGATCGACCGGGGTCCGTCTGCGTCGGCGCGGTGGGTCGACCTCGTCCGCGAGTCGAAGCCGATCGTCGCGGCGATCCACGGCATCTGCTTCGGCGTCGGCCTCAGTCAGCTGATGGGCATGGACGCGATCGTCGCAGCCCGGGATGCGAAGCTCAGCTTCCGCTTCATCAAGATGGGACTGATCCCGGAACTCGGGAGCTCACGCTTCCTGGTTGCGCGCGCGGGCTTCGGTCACGCGAGCCGGTTGATGCTGTCCGGGGACACGGTCTCGGGTGAGGAGGCCGCGCGAATGGGCCTGGTCGACGTCGTCGTCGAGCCGGACGCGCTCCTCGAAGAAGCGCGCACGATCGCGCGCTCGATGGGCGTCAACCCGACCTGGGCGGTGCGCGAGGTGAAGAAGCTGCTGACCGAGAACCTGGGCGAGACCGACCTCGACCTCGTCCAGAAGCGCGAGCTGCGGGCGCTCGATCAGGCGTACGAGACGCCGGAGCACCACGAAGCGATCGACGCCTTCATGGAGAAGCGCGAGCCGGACTTCAAGCGCGCGCGAGCCGCGAAACGCTGAGGCGGGCGACCGCCTAACGCGTACTCTGGCCGTCGTCGACCTTGATCACGGTTCCGGTCACGCACTCGGACGCCGGTGAGACGAGATAGAGCAGCGTGCTGTCGAGCTGATCCGGGCGACCGATCCGCTTGCGCGGAAAGCTCCCCGAGAAGTCGCCCATCCGCTCGAGCATTCCGTCCATCATCTCGGACTCGAAGGAGCCGGGCGCGATCCCCGTCACGTTGATGTGGTTGCGAGCCCACTCGACCGCGAGGGTCTCGGTCATGCGCACGATCGCCGACTTCGTGATCGAGTAGAGCGCCGCCCCGATGCCCGCGTAGCTGTAGGCGCCGATCGACGAGATGTTCACGATGCGTCCCGGCTGCTCCACTTCGATCAGACGTCGCGCGACCTCGCAGGCCAGGATGTAGGGTCCGCGCAGATTGGTGTCGATCACCGCGTCGATCAGATCGAGGGACATCTTGTGGGCGCGTTGGGCGTCGGGGATGCCCGCGTTGTTGAGCAGGATCTGCACCGGCGCGCCCAGCATCTCCTCGACCTGGCCCGGCGCGGCCTTGACGGCGTCGCGATCGGTCATGTCGAGGGGGAGCTTCACGCAGACCCCGCCGCGCCCCTCGATCTCCTTGGCCACCTCTTCGAGGCGCTCCAGCCGGCGGCCGGCGATCGCGACCCTCGCACCGGCATCCGCGAGGACGTCGGCGAAGCGGCGGCCGAGGCCGGAGGTGGCGCCGGTCACGAGGGCGACCTGGCCGTCGAGGTCGGTGGGAATCGTGGGCTGGGTCATGGGGGATCTCCTGGCGCGCGTCGGTGCGCAGGGGAGCAGCCTACCTCTGAACGATCCGATCGGGCACCGTCCTGCACGAGACTCGCTGTCCCCACCGCGCTCGACCGCGTGAGCCCGGACCGAGTATCCGAGGTCGTAGCTCGCTCCCCGGAGCGCGCGCACCCATCAGCCCCGCCCCAGATACGGCTGCGTGAGCGGCAGGACCACCGACGACAGCACGTTGGTGCCGGGCGCCATGGTGACCATCGAGAGCGCCGCCTGGCCGATGTCCTCGAGCGGAACCATCCCCTCGGCGTCGGCGACCTGGTCGAGCATGCCTCCCCAGATGTCCGTCGGCACGTTGCCGGGATGCAGGACGCTCACGGCGATGCCGTGTTCCCGCGCGTCGAGGGCGAGGGATCGCGTCATGCCTTCGAGACCGAACTTGCTCGTCGTGTAGGCGACCGAGTGCGGCCGGGACATCTGCCCCGAGATGCTGCCGATGTTCAGGATGCGTCCCCGTCCGCGCGGGATCATCTGCTGGAGCGCCTTCCGGGCGCACCGGAAGCACCCGGTCAGGTTGACGCCGAGCACCTCGCGGAAGACCTCCGGCGGCAGCTCATGGGTCGGGCCGGGTCGCGCCATGCCCGCATTGTTCACGAGGATGTCGACCGGCCCGTGGTCGGCGGCCACCGCGTCGAAGAGCGCCTCGACCTGATCGTCCTGGGTGACGTCCGTCTGGATCGCGACGGCGTTCGGGATCTCCTTCGCGGCGGCTTCGAGTCGTTCCTTGCCGCGCGCGGCGAGGATGCACTTCGCGCCCTCGGCGGTGAAGGCCTCGGCGATCGCGCGACCGATGCCGCTGCCTCCGCCCGTCACGATCGCGATCTTTCCGTCCAGCTGTCCCATCTCGATTTCCTCATGTCGTGCCGCGTCGAAGGCGGCCGCCTCCATCCGGTGTCGAGAGGCGGGTCGGTCGAGACGATGTTGCTCATTCGGACGCACCGTGTCGAGGAACTCGGCGTCCCGAAAACTGTCGGCTCCCGCGGGCCGACGATCCGATGCAGCTCGCTGCGGGTCGAGGAGGTTCGTTCGCTCCCCTGCGTGCATGAGGATCGCTGCATTTCGCGCCGTCGTACGCGGAGTACACTGAACCGCGTCCGACCTGCGCCCAGTCATGAGAGGACGCGATGGGTACAGCCAAGCGGTTCTGGAACTGGATGGCCGCTCGCTACGCGCGCCAGCCGATCGCGGACGAAGCGAGCTACCAGCGCAAGCTCGACCTCACGGCCGGCTTCCTGACGCCCGAGGCGCGCATCCTCGAGTTCGGCTGCGGGACCGGCTCGACCGCCGTCGTCCACGCGCCGAAGGTCGCGAGCTACCTCGGCGTCGACATCGCCGAGAACATGGTCGAGATCGCGCGGGGCAAGGCGGCGGAAGCGGGACTCGACAACCTGAGCTTCCAGGTCGGTACTCTCGAGAAGGCGGGGCTTCCGGACGCGAGCTTCGAGGTCGTGCTCGGCCTGAACATACTCCACCTGGTGCCGGATCTGGATCGAACCCTGGCCAATGTGGCGCGCGTCCTCGTGCGCGGGGGGATCTTCGTCAGCTCGACCATCTGTGTCGACGACGTGGAGGGCAGCTTGCGCACCCTCGGTCGAGCGACGCGATTCCTCCCGCTCTTCCCGACGGTCCAGCCTCTCTCGGTCGCGGGCTTCGAGTCGGCGATCGCCGCACACGGCTTCACGATCGAGGACGGTTTCGACCAGGCGCGTGGCGTGGTCTTCCGGATCGCGCGCAAGACGGAACGCTAGGCGCCGGCGCGGAGTTCCTTCGTCACTTCCGCGAGGGTCTGGATCGACTCGGCGGCGACCGGTCCGGGGATGTCCCGGGAGCCGGGGATGACGCGGAGGAAATCGAGGCCCGTGTCGCGGATCGCTTCCAGGCGCGGGATCGCTTCCTCCTTCGGCCCGGCGATGCCGAAGCGGTGGATGAACGCATCGTCGAGCGCCTGGGCGTGGGCGCCGGCGGAGCGCGCGTGGTCGTCCATGTCGTAGCCGTCGCGCAGCTGGCGCGCGGCGTGCTGGACGCGCTCCGGGAGGGCGCCGATGTTCATGCCGTGAAATCCCGAGAAATGGGCGAAGACCGAGACGCTGCCGCGCGCGGCTTCACGCGCGACGTCGCGGTCGGAGTTGATGACGCAGTTGACGTAGGCGCCGTATTTCAGCGCGTCGGGATCCCGTCCCGCGGCCTCGGCGCCCTTCCGCGCCCGCGCGATCGTCGCGGACAGTCGCTCCGGATCGGCGCCGACCGCGAAACAGATGCGATCGGCGCGTCGCGCCGCGAGCTCGATCACCTTCGGGCCGGTCGCGGCGACCTCGATCGGAACGCGGGCGACCTCGACGTCATCGAGCCATTCGATCCGGCTCGGTGTGCCCTCGCGCTCGAGGGTCTCGCCATCGAGATAGGCGCGGAGCCGCTCGACGTAGGTCTCGAACTCGGCGGGAGGAGCCGGTCGTCGTCCGATCTTCGCCATCGACGAGTCTCCGCGCCCGATCCCGAGCACGACGCGACCGCCGCTCATCAGCTGGAGCCCGAGGGCGGCGGACGCGGTCACCGCGGGATCACGACTCACCGGGTTCGTCACGCCGGTGCCGATCTCGATCCGCTCGGTCGCGTTCGCCGCCAGCATCAGCTGGCTCCAGACCTCCGGGGTGAGGCACTGTGTGTCGGCCAGAACGAGGCTGTCGAAGCCGAGCTGCTCGACGTTCTGAGCCATCATCGCCGTCGCGGCGGGCGTCGGAAAGAGCAGGATGCCGATGTCCATCTTCTTCTCCTGAGGCGTGAAACCGCGGGGTCAGCGCAGCGCGTGGATTTCGTAGCTGAGGACGAGACGCTCCTTGTCGAAGCCGCCCTTGCCGACGATCTGTGTCGCGTTCAGCCACGTGTAACGCGCGTCGGTGGTCTCGATCCGGCCCGCGAGGTAGACCGGGTTGGCGCCGGGGGAGGGTTGGCCGGTCTGCTGCTGCACGTCCGCGTCGATCTCGAAGCGCGCACGGTATTCGAGGAAGAGGCTCGCCGGCGCTTCCTCGTCGGTCTCGAAGAAGACGCGGATGTTCGGTTCGGCGATGAGCTCCGTGGCGAGATAGGTCCCGTTCGCCCATCGCGACGTCGCCTGCAGGACCGGTCCCGTCCAGACGACCTTCTCGAAGTTCGTGGCGGATCGCGTGCCACGCGGGCCCGCGTCGATCGAGAAGGATTCAGTCGCGTGGATGTCGAGGCGTCCGAGGGGCGTCAGCTCGAGGGCCATCACTGGCCGCCCGAGGCGCCGTAGCCGCAGGTCATGCCACCGTCGATCACGAGCTCGGCGCCGGTGATGTAGGCCGCGTCGTCGCTGGCCAGGAAGAGGGAGGTCGGCGCGATGTCCTCCGATCGACCGATCCGCGGAATCGGCAGATGGGCGTGACCCGCGTCGAGCATCTCCTGGGTGACGTCGATGTCCGGGACGGCGTCGCGGATCAGCGGCGTGTCGACACCGCCGGGGTGGATCGAGTTGACCCGGATGCCGAGCGCGCCGAGCTCGAGGGCCGCGGTCTTCGTGAGGCCGCGGAGGCCGAACTTGCTCGCCGTGTAGCCGGGGGTGCCGGCACGACCCATGATGCCCTGGATCGAGGAGACGTTGACGATCGCTCCGCCGCCGGTCTCGTGCATGACGGGGGCGGTCGTCTTCATGCCGAGGAAGGGGCCGACGAGGTTGACGTCGAGCACGCCGCGGAACTCCTCGACGGAGCAGTCGACGACGGGCGTGCGCTGCATGATGCCGGCGTTGTTCACGAGGATGTCGAGGCGGCCGAAGTGTTCGACGGCCGCGGCGACGATGCGTTGCCAGTCGGCTTCGTCCGTGACGTCGTGGCGTTCGAAGCGCGCCGCTTCACCGAGCTCGGCGGCCACCGCCGCGCCTTCGTCGTCGAGGAGATCGGTCAGCATCACCTTCGCGCCTTCGGCGACGAAGAGCCGCGCGGTCGCTGCACCCTGACCACGCGCAGCGCCGGTCACGATCGCGACCCTGCCTTCGAGTCGAGCACCCATCTTCGTTCTCCTCTCTTCGGATCCTACGCGTCGCGTTCGGCGTGACCGGTCTCGTACGACGAGAGGTCGTCCTTGTCGATGCGCTCCTTGTAGACCCCGAATCCATGGGGCCACTGGGTCACGATCCTGCCCTCTGCGGAGCGGTAGTAGTCGTTGGCGCCGGCCTGCCACACCGGGACGCTCTCGAGCTCCTGCTGGAGCCCTTCGTTGAACCCGTCCATCACGTCGCGGCGGACGTCGAGCCAGTCGACCCCGGCGCGCTCGACCTCGTCGAGGAGGCGCAACATGTACTCGATCTGGTACTCGAGCATGAGGATGATCGAGTTGCCGCCGTTGGTATTAGGCCCGTAGAGCATGAAGAGATTCGGGAAGCCGCTCGTCGTGACACCGAAATAGGCTTCCGGTCCCTTCGCCCAGGCCTCGTGGATCGACAATCCGTCGCGACCTTCCACGTCGATCACGCTCACGTATTTCTGGGTGTCGAAGCCCGTCGCGAGGATGATCGTGTCGACCTCCCGCTCGCTGCCGTCGTCGCTGACGACGCCCTTCGGCGTGATCTTCGAGACGCCGTCGGTGACGAGCTCGACGTGGGGCTCGTTGAAGGTCTGCAGGTACTTGTTCGAAGCGAGGGGACGCTTGGCGCCGAACGGGTGGTCGGGGGTGAGCTTCGCGCGGAGCTCCGGGTCCTCGACGACCTGCAGGGCCTCCCGTCCCATCTCCTCGGCCGCTTCGAAGAAGCCCGGCTCGAGGTACGTGAGGGACTGCTCGACGACGGTGAACAGGTTCTGCCGACCCTCCTCGAGGAGCTCCGGCTGCGCATGGAACGCCCGGGTCTGATCGGCCGTGTACGGTGCGTTCTCCTTCGGGAGCACCCAGTTCGGGGTGCGCTGGAACACGTGAAGCCGCGAGAGCTCCGGCGCGATCTCCGGAACGAACTGCACCGCACTGGCGGCGCTGCCGATCACGGCAACGCGCTCCCCGGACAGATCCTGTTCGTGATTCCAGTTCGCGGAGTGGAAGATGGTGCCTTCGAAGGTGTCGAGGCCCGGGAAGTCCGGAATCGAGATCGGGCCGAACATGCCGACGGCGCTGACCACGAATTGCGATTCGATTTCAGCGCCGTTCTCGAGCGTGAGTCGCCAATGCGCCCGCGACTCGTCCCACCGCGCCGAGCGGATGCCGGTGCCCAATCGCAGGTGGGGTTCGAGGCCGCGGTCGAAGGCGACCTGCTCGAGGTAGGCCCGGATCTCCTCCTGGGGTGGGAAGGGGCCCGACCAATCGGGATTCGGCGCGAATGAATAACAGTAGAGGGGCGAGGCGATGTCGCACTCGAGTCCCGGGTAGGTGTTGCGCTGCCAGGTGCCGCCGACTCGCGGCTCGCGATCGAAGATCAGGAAATCGTCCTGCCCCTTCTCGAGCAGCTTGATGCCGGCGCAGAGACCGCCGGCGCCAGCGCCGATGATCGTGAAGGTCGTGCGGAGGGGGTCGGGCATGGGGAGTCCTCTGGAGCGTCCAGGCGCGAGTGCGTCCCGGCGAACGAAGGAGGGATAGCCCGCTGGCTCCGCGTTCGCCTACCCCCAGGATCCGGAGCGCTGCGGCGCTCGAACGACGTCTTCGGCTGCGAGACGGGTCAGGGTGCGAACGACGCGATGATCATCGCGTAGTCCATGTAGCCCGTGGGGCGGGTGTTCTGGTAGCCGAGCGTATAGGTCCCCGGGCTCGGGGCGAGCACGTGTCCCGCCAAGACCTTCGACTGGTGGTAGTCGGATTCGGGGACGGTCGGGTAGCCGTCGAGGTCGTGGCCGGCGCCGACGATGGCGGGAATCCCGGCGCCGAGGATCGTGACGCCGCTCATGACGACGCCGGAAGCGGGCGTCGCGAACGCCGCCTGCGCGAGGTTGGGGCCGATCCGGTTCGCCTGCGTCACCTCGCCATCGGTGTAGGTCTGGACGCTTGCGAGTCGGGTGACACCGACCAGCGTCGCGGCGATCAGCCCCTTCTCGTCGGTGCCGCTGAAGCCGTAGTCGATCGCGATCGCCCCGGACTCCCCGGCGAGTACCGGCAGATAGAACATCTCGGTCGAGAGCGTGTCGAAGTAGGTGACCTCCATCGACGAGACGTGCATCATCTGCCGCCCGGCGAAGGTGACCGATTGTGAGACCGAGCCGCGGGCGCCGATCCGGACGAGCAGGAGTCCGTTCGCGGGCGCGGTGTAGCTCGGCATCCGGAGGGTCGCGCCTTCCCGGGGCGATGCGAAGGATTCGATTCCGCGCACCGCGCTCGAGCCAGCGCCTGCTTCCACTTCGCAGATCGAGCTGCAGCCGTCACCGGACACGATGTTGCCGTCGTCGCAGAGCTCGCCCGTCTCGACGACGCCGTTTCCGCACACGGGCGCGCCGCCGCCGGCGCCGCCTCCACCCACGCCACCGGCGGGCGCAGCCGGCCCGGCGGGCTCGGAGCCGTTCGGACAAGCGGTCGCCAGGCACGCGATCGCGAGAGTCAACAGGAATCGCAGACGTCGGCGCGAATCGCCGATCGGGTTCGGGCGAGGACGGGGCAAACGGGGCCTCGGGCTGGGGGACGTGCGGAAGAGAATCGCAAAAATGGCTCGCGGTGTGAGTGACGGTGAGCACGACTCGCGTGACCGCGAGGATTGGCGGGGGCGACCACCGAGTTCTATTTTCGAACTTACCCTGTGCCCGAACTGCGAGAGGTCCCTGGAATGGCGAACGCGAAGGAATGGAAGAGCACGGCCTGTGTGCTGTGCAGCACGAACTGCGGCCTGCAGGTCCAGATCGAGGACGGCCACTTCGTCAAGGTGAAGGGCGACAAGACCAACCCCCGATCGAAGGGGTACACCTGCGAGAAGCCCGCCGGTCTCGATCACTACCAGAATCATCGCGACCGCCTGCAGTCGCCCCTCCGCCGACGCCCCGACGGCAGCTTCGAAGCGATCGACTGGGACACCGCCATCGGCGAGATCGGCAGCAAGCTCTCCGCGATCCGCGACGCGCACGGCGGCGAGAAGATCCTCTACTACGGGGGTGGAGGTCAGGGCAACCACCTTGGCGGCGCCTACAGCGCGGCGACCCGCCGGGCGCTCGGCATGCGTTATGCGTCGAACGCCCTTGCCCAGGAGAAGACCGGCGAGTTCTGGGTCGAGGGCAAGATGTTCGGCGGCCGCCCGCACCCGGACTTCGCGCACGCGGAGGTCGCCGTCTTCATCGGCAAGAATCCGTGGCAGAGCCACGGCTTCGAGCGCGCCCGCCCGATCCTTCGTGCGATCGCGAAGGACCCGAAGCGCACGATGATCGTGGTCGACCCGGTTCGAACGGAGACGGCGGACCTCGCCGACATCTGGCTGCAGGTCGTGCCCGGGACCGACGCCTTCGTGCTCGCGGCGATGCTGCAGATCATGGTCGAGGAGGGGCTCCTCGCGGACGACTGGCTCGCGGAGCACGCCGCCGATGCGCAGGCGCTCTTCGAGGTGCTCGCCCAGGTGCCGATCGCGGACTATTGCGAACGTGCCGGTGTCGCGGAGGAAGACGTCCGCGCGGCGGCTCGGCTGATCGGCGGCGCCGACTCGGTCTCGGTCCTCGAGGATCTCGGGATCGAGATGGCGCCGCATAGCACCCTCAACTCGTACCTCGAGAAGCTGCTCTACGCGTTCCGCGGGAGCCTCGCGCGGCCGGGCGCGATGAACATGGGGACGGGCTTCGGCAAGCTGATCGGCAAGAGCGGCGATGGTCGGACGTCGCCGGTCGGGGGGCATCGGATCATCACGGGCCTGATCCCGTGCAACGCGATCCCGGACGAGATCCTCACGGATCACCCGGACCGCTTCCGCGGCCTCTTCATCGAGAGTGGCAATCCCGTGCACTCGTTGGCGGACAGCCCGCGCATGCGCGAGGCGCTGCACGCCCTCGACTGCGTGGTGGTGATCGACGTCGCGATGACCGAGACGGCCCAGTGCGCCGACTACGTCCTCCCGGCGGCGTCCCAATACGAAAAGGTCGAGACGACCTTCTTCGGGGGCGGCTTCCCGGACGCGACGTTCCAGCTCCGCCAGCCGCTCTTCCCGGCTGCGGACGGCGCGCTGACCGAGCCGGAGATCCACAGCCGCCTGTGCCGCGCTCTCGGCGCCTTCGCGGATGAGGACCTGGCGATGCTTCGGGAAGCGGCGGCCGAAGGGCTCGAGAAGTTCGGGGTGGCGTTCCGGGAGACGATGGCGAACGAACCGAAGCTCGCGCAGATCATGCCGGTCGTGCTCTACGAGACGCTCGGCCGCTCTCTCGAAGAAGGTCTCGCGCCGGCCGCGCTCGTCTGGGGCATGTCGCAGACGACCGCCGCTTCGCAGCCCGAGGTCGTCCAGCGCGCCGGCTTCGAAGGCGAAGGCCCTGCGCTCGGGGACGCGCTCTTCCGGGCGATCCTCGACAACACCCAGGGCGTCGTGGTCACGTCGGACACGTATGAAGGCACGATGGAGAAGGTCCGGACCGCCGACGGCAAGGTGAACCTCGTGATCCCGGAGCTGCTGCAGGAGCTCGCGGACCTGATCGATGAGGCGCCGCCGAAGACCACCGACGAGTACCCCTTCGTGCTCGCCGCGGGCGAACGGCGGACGAGCACGGCGAACACGATCTTCCGCGACCCGACCTGGCGACGGAAGGACGCGGACGGCGCGCTCCGCATGAGCCCGGGCGACGCGGCTCGGCTCGGGATCGACAGCGGCGGCCGCGTACTGATTACGACGAAGCGCGGCAGCGCCGAGGCGACCGTCGAGGTGAACGACACGCTCAGGGACGGGCACATCACGCTCCCGAACGGCCATGGCCTCGAGTATCCCGACGAGGACGGGCAGCGCCGGGTGTTCGGGACGCCCCCCAACGAGCTCACGTCGAGCGAGGATCGCGACTGGTTCGCGCTCACACCCTGGCACAAGCACGTGCGAGCTCGGGTCGAGGTGCTCGCGGGATGAGGCGGCGTCGATTCGAGGGGGCCCCCTGTCCGATCGCCCGAACGACCGATCTGATGGGTGACGGCTGGACGCCGGTCGTGATGCGCGAGGCCTTTGCCGGGCGTCGCCGCTTCGACGAGTTCCAGCGGGCCCTCGGCGTCTCGCGCGGCGTGCTCTCGGAGCGGCTGGCGAGTCTCGTGGACGAGGGGCTCCTCGAGAAGCGGGCCTACGAGGAACGTCCGCCTCGCTTCGAATACGTGCTGACGGACAAGGGCCGCGACTTCTATCCGGTGCTCGCCGCCATGTGGCGCTTCGGGGAGGATTGGCTCTGGCCGGAGGGCGAAGAGACGCCGCTCGGGCTCTTCGATCGGGACACCGGAGAAGCGGTCTTGCCGCGGGTCGTCGACGAAGTCACCGGCGAGCCGATCGACGTCCGCAGGATCCGCCTGCGCGTTCTCGACTCCGCCTAACGCGTGCGTCGCCGCTGAATCTCCGCGACGGCGGCGGTGATCGCGCCCGCCGCGAGCACGTACACGAACGGTCGGAGCGGGATCGAGTAGCGCGGCACGGGCATCAGGATCGTGAGCGTGGCCACGTGGTAGGCGATGACCGCGATGAGCGGAACCGCCAGAGCCACGAATTCGTCGGGCTTCCGTCGGAGGAGCGCTCGGCCGACGACGAGCAGGCTGGCGAAGGCGATCCAGTGCAGCGGCCCGTGCAGCGCCCGCATCAGCGAATGGATCGCCGCGAGCAGCGCGCTCTCTTCGAAGCCCTTTCGCACCATCGGATACTGGTAGACGTCGCCCACGTAGAGGTTGTCCCAGCGCCACATGAACAGCGCCTTGCCGCCGAGGTACCACGCGAGGTGTCGGCCCGGGTCGTCTCGCATGCGTTCGAGCACACGTTGCGAGCCGTATTCGAAGTCCGTCGTCAATCGCTCGAAGTCCGGCGGGCGTTTCCGGAAATCCGTCTCGTGTTCGAGACCCGGGAAGCTGCCGTGCGCGACCAGCAGCCAGATGGAGTTCACCTCTTCGACGGGATGCCCCGCGCGATGTGCGTTCATGATCAGCTGCTGCGGCACCCAGACCAGGGCGAGACCGAGGAGGAGCGCGCCGAGGCGTTTCGCGACGCGTCGGCGCTCGTCTGCCGCCGCGCCGACGGCGCCCGCCGCGAGGAGCAGCGCGAGGACGAAGGGGATCGGCAGCGCGACTTCCCGGAGCAGCTGTGTGACGCCGAAGGCGAAGCCCGCCGCCAATAGCGTCCCCGACGACGCTCTCCTCACGCCCCACACGAAGAGCAGCACGCTCCCGGTGAGCGCGACCGAAAAGAGCGCGTCGGTGAGGACGAAGACGTCGAGGGCAATCAGATGGGGCGACAACGCGGCGGCGATCGCCGCCAGCGCCGAGGGCAGCGGGGGGAGTCCCTGGCGCGCGAGCAGGAACACGAGGACCGGGAGGAGCGCGCCCAACCAGGCCTGGAGGGTGACGACCCGAGCGACGAACTCCTGCTTGCCGTCGGCGCTCGCGATCACCGGGACGAGCACGAGGGGATAGCCGGGCTGGAGCCCCGTCCGTCGCTCCGGTCCTCGGCCGCCCCGTACGGCGATGTCCCGCGAGTAGACGCCGAAGTGGTGGAGGTTGTAGGCCGCGATGAAATAGCCCCGGGCGTCCGCGCGCAGATTGGGCTCGGTGACGGTCTCCGCATGATGCGCGAGACGCAGCCCGAGCGCGCCGGCGAAGAGCAGGACGACGAAGGCGACCTCCTTGCGGCGGAGGGTCACTGCAGGACGCCGTCGATCACGAGCTTCACGTAGTCCTCGTCGCTCCGCCCGAGGATCTCGCGCACGACGTACTCATTGTGTTCGCCGACGCCGGGCGCGCGGGTGAGCACGTGCTCGCGACCGACCCAGCGCGCGGTCTCCCGATCGATCGGAATGTCGACCGAAGGGTCTGCCGGCTGGTGCACCGTCTGGTAGTGACCGCGCAGGAGCGGATCCCGCTCGAACGTGTCTCGCAGATCCTCGACCGGGCCGGCGGCGATCCCGCAGGCCTGCAGTCGTGCGGCACCTTCCCATTTGTCCTGATCCGAGGTCCAGGCCGTGACGACTTCGTCGACGGCATCCTCGTGTGCCTTGCGCGCGGCGTGGGTCGCGAAGCGCGAATCGTCCGTGAGCTCGGGCCGGCCGAGCTCCGCGCAGAAGGCGCGCCACTCGTCGTCTCCGGCGACCGCGATCGCCATCCACTGGTCCTCACCGGCCGCGGGGTACACGCCGTGGGGGCAGTGGTTCGCGTCCCGGTTGGCGCCCCGCGGCGGCGCCACGCCGGTCGCGCGGTACTGCATCCATTCCGCGCCGAGGAGCGAGACGGTCGCCGAGAGCTGGGCCAGGTCGATCTCCTGCCCGCCTTCCCCGCGATCCCGCTTGCGGAGCGCCGACAGGATCGTCGCGGTCAGGAGATGCGGCGCGACGAAATCCGGAAGGGGGATGCCGACGCCGCGCGGCTGGTGCTCCGGGAACCCCGTGAGCATGTTGAAGCCCGAGGCCGCCATCAGGATGTTGCCCATGCTCGCTCGCTCGGCCCAGGGGCCCTGCTTGTGGGCGCCGGGCAGATTGAGGAGCACGATGTCGCGCTTCGCCTCGCATAACACGTCGTAGCCCAGACCCATCCGCTCGAGCGCGCCCGGTCGGAAGTTGTTGACGACGACGTCGGATTCCGCGACGAGATCTCGCACGACCGCCATGCCCGCGTCGGAGCCGAGGTCGACGCACAGCGACTTCTTGCCGGCGTTCACCGTATTGAACAGGCCACCCAGATCCGGATGCGGCTTGCCGTCGGGGTCGAGCTGGCTGCGCATGGAGTCGGGCTTGCGGCGATTCTCGACCCGAATCACCTCCGCGCCGAAGCTCGCGAGCAGTCGCGTGCCGATCGGCGCCGCGAGCACCCAGCCGAAGTCGACGATGCGAACGCCGCGCAGGGCCTGGCTCGGATCGGGGGAGGGCGAGACGGGGCTCGTCGAACGAGATGCGGGCGCCGCGGGCGTCAGCTCGGTGGTGTGCTCGGCGAGGGTCGGCGCTCGTCGGAGGGTCACGCCGTCGGACATGCCGTCGACCGCGGACCGGACGAAGCCGAGCGTGCGTCCGAGCGCGTCGTGCTCGACTTCGCGGAACTGGTCGTTGACGCGGTACTGCTCGCAGTCTTCGAGATCGTCGAAGCCGAGGACCGGCAGGCAGACGATGTCCGCGCCGAGCGCTCCGGCGGCGAACTCGTCGCGGGTGAGCGCGCGGGCGAGGGCGAGGATGCCGTCGGAGACGGGGTTGCCCCGCCGCGGCGCATCGAGTCGCGACCAGGGCCAGTCCTCCTCGGTCATCTCGTGGGGTACGCCCACTTCGTCGAGCCAGGCGAGGAAGGCCGGGAAGCGATCGGGCCGGACGAGCAGCCCGACGTGGCCCCCGTCCTTGCAGCGCAGCGCGGCGGACAGGCCCGGCCGCGCGGGGATCCGGTCGAACCACGTCCACTGGGTCGCGTTCGACGTCTGCATGAGCGACGCGAGGGTCGCTTCCTGGAGGGAGATGTCGATGTGTACGCCGCGGCCGGCATGCAGGGCGATCGTCGTGGCGGAGGCCGCCGTGAGTCCCGCGAGGGTATAGGACGGATGCGCGCCGCCGTGCACGGGCGTGCCCTTGCGCTCGCCCGAGATCGCGACGAGTCCGCCGGTCGCGCCGGCGACGAGGTCGTTGGCCTTGCGTCCTTCCGTGTCGGCGAGACCGAAGGGCGTGACCGAGACCTGGATGAGGTCCGGCCGCAGCGCGCGGAGTCGTTCGTGCTCGAGGCCCGCGCGGGTCCCCGGGCGCGCGGTGTCGATCAGGACGTCCGCGCTCTCGACGAGCGCGTCGAACTCGGCTGATCCCGCGAGGTCGTCGATCGCGACCGACTTCTTGTTCGCCCCGAGATAGAGGTGCTGGAACGAGTGCTCCGGATCGGGAGTGTCCTCGAGGAACGGTGCCATCCACCGGATCGGGTTCCCGTTCGGCGGCTCGACCAACACGACCTCCGCGCCGAGGTCCGCAAGCAGTCGTCCGGCCAGCGCCGCGGATCGATCCGCGAGGTCGAGGACGCGCACACCCGAGAGGGCGTCGCTCATGCGGGCCTCGGGATGACGACGGTTCCCTGCATCGCCATCGGTCCGCCCGTCAGCTGCACCTCGTAGCGGAGCTCGACCCGGTCGGGCCGAACGCTCGTCACGATCGCGCGGGGCGTGATGCTCGCGTCCGCCTCGGTCGGCGCTTTCCAGCGCGAGTCGAAGGCGGCGCCGTGGAGCAGCACCTCTGGACCGAAGCGCGCCATGATCAGCTCGAGGGCAAAGCTCTTGACGTGGTCTCCGCCCGCGATCGGCTTGGCGAGTCCTGCCGCTTTCGCGGCTTCGGGATCGCTGTGGATCGGGTTGTTCGGGTTGCTGGTGTCCCGCGCGGCCATGAAGGAGAGCGCGCAGACGAACGGGGCGTCGCCGAGGACTTCGCCTTCCTGCGCGGTCGCGAGGGCGTCGAGGTGGGGATTGTTGGCGGCGACCGTCCAGTCCGGCGAGGGCGTTCCGATCGATTCAGGATCGATCCCGTCGAAGCCGTCGATCAGCGAGTCGTCCGGGCGATAGGAGAGCAGGCCCATCGTGTGATTCGTACCAGCCCGTTCGCCCGAGGCATTGACAGTCCACGCGGCGGTCGTTCCGTAGCGGCGCCCGCGGCGGACATGGCGCCCGGTGCTCTCGCCGTTCACGACGAACGCTTCGCCCACGCGCAGGGGGCGATGGATCGTGTGACGCTCCCGTGCCCAGATGCGGCCGGACACGCCGGGGGCACCCTTCTTCTTCGGCGCGCCCTCGGCGCGCGGCTTCCGCGGTTGCCCGGAGAGGAGGAAGAGCGTGAGTCCCGTCATCAGCTCGGGCGGAAGCGTCCCTCCCGCCAACAGCTCGCCGATCGTCTTGCCGTGGTCGCCCATGCTCGCGGCGACGCCCGCGATCTTCTCTTCCGGATGCGGGCCGACGACCTCTTCCAGGGGCTGTGGCCAGGCTTCGTCACTCATCGTGATCTCTCCACGCCCGTCTCCGCCTAACGAGTCGGCCGGATGTCGGGCACGAGCGTCACCCGCGCGTAGATCCGCACGGCGCCGTCCTCGTGGTCCGAGAGCCGCTCCTTCAAACGCCGAAGGAACGCGCCCGCTCGCGTCTCGTCCCAGAACCAGCGATCGAGGGCCGCCGCGGGGTGCGCGCCGGGCTGGGCGGTCGCGGCTTCGAGGTAGAACGCCTTCAGGTCCTCCGCCGCGAGCTTCATCGCGTCGCCGAGGGAGAGAGACTCGACCGGGGACGTCGCTGCCTCGGGCTCGTCGGCGAAGCGGGTGAGCCAATCGACGATGGCGCCGATCTCGAGGGTGCTCGATCCGAAGCTCGTCGCAGCGCGTTCGCGCCGGGCCCGATCGAACCAGGGCTGGAGGAGGCCGACTTCTTCCGCGAGGTCGCTGGCTTCGGTTCGCGGGACATCGTCCGCGGGCAGGGGCACCGGGCAGGCCCAGCCGTCGAGCGCGGCTTCGGCCTCCGCCGGGACGTCGACGTCGAGGGTCTCGAAGACCGGTCCCGGCTCGTCCCGATCGAGAAGGGCGAGGGCCGCGTCGACGACTTCGCGCTGGAGCGCGGCGTCGCCGGGGGTGCCGAGCGGCCGACCGAGATCGAAGGGAACCGCGAGCGCGCGGGGCGGGCGCATGCCGCGCGCGTGTTGGGGGATCAGGGCGAGGGCGACGGTCGCGAGACCGGCGCCTTCCAGGATGTGGGCGAGGCCGCTCACGGCGACCGTGCAAGCCGGTCAGACGGGGACCAGCAGCGCGACGTTCGTCCCATCCGCGAGCATCGTCGTCGCGACCTGCTCCGCGGTGGCGCGCATCTTGTCGGGCGGCGTCGCGCCCATGAAGGAGTAGTGGAAGCGCGCGACGTCGCCGATCGAGCCGTCGTCGGCCGCTTCGCGCAGACGCTGCAGTGGAAGCACGACCTCGTGATCCTGCACGAAGCCCGACCGGTCGAAGTTCGTCGACAGGTGGGTCATCAGCAGATCGCGCTCGTCGTCGCGATCGATCACGCGGTAGTCGGCGCTGCCGAGTCCGAAGGGGCGGTCTCCGCGATGGATCAGCCCCGCGGTCGAGACGATCGACACGCGTCGCTCGCTCGCGGGCGCGGGTTCGACCCGCGGCGGGTCGCCGAAGTCCGGCAGCTCTCGGCCGACCAGGCCCTTCGGAACGTCCTCTTCGCGCATCGTCGTCCTCCTCCGCTCGGAGGACGAAGCGTAGCGACCGGGCCGCGTCCCGTCCGGACGCGGCCCGGGGCTGCGCGAAGCGGTGTTACGCGGCCGCGAGGTCCACGTTGTAGAGCCGCGCCGGCGTGTCCTGCAGGATCTTGCGCGCGACGTCCTCGCTGACGCCTTCGAGCACGGTGTCGGCGTAGGACGCCGGGTGTTCGGCCGTGCTGTTGGGGCTCGGGTACTGGCTCGTCGGATGCGGGTAGTCGGTCTCCCACATCAGGTTGTCGGGGAACGCCTCGAGGGCCTGCGCGATCCCGCGGCGCTCGAACCAGAACGAGCCGTAGACCTGGCGCTTGAAGTACTCGGAGGGAAGCAGGTCGTACTCCGGGTGCTCCTTGCGCACGTCGCCGTTGATGAACTGCCAATCGAACATCTCGAGCACGCACTGCAGCCAGCCCACGCCGCTCTCGACCGACACGAAGTCGAGGTCCGGGAAGCGCGCGCAGACGCCACCGAAGAGCAGGTTCGCCAGGCAGTTCTGGTTGTCGAGCAGCGCCAGCGCGCCACCGCGGGAGAAGTTCGCCTTCGCCCCCATCCCCGCGGCGTCGTTGGCGATGTCGCTGATGTCGCCCGAGCCGATGTGGAAGCTGATCGGAAGGCCCGCGTCCCGGGTCGCGGCCCAGACCGGGTCCCAGTGCTTGTCCGCGAGGTAGGGCTGACCGAAGGTCTCGGGACGACTCCCGAAGAGGACGGCGCGATGGCCCTTTGAGGCGGAGCGCTCGATCTCCTTGACGCAGAGGTCGACGTCCCAGAAGGGCAGGGCCATCACCGGCAGCAGGCGATTGAGATCCGCGCTCGACCAGTCGACGAGGAAGTCGTTGTAGGCCTGCACGCATTCGAGCATGAGCTCGGGCTCACCGAGGCGGAGGAAGCCACCGGAACCGAAGCCGCCCAGGTTCGGGTAGAGGACCATCGCGTAGATGTCCTCCTCGTCCATCAGCTTGAGACGCGCGTGCGCGTCGTAGGACGCGTCCGGGATCGAGTCGTAGCCGAGCGGCGCATTCGGGTACGTGTCGTCGTGCCCGGCGAAGGTGTAGAAGCCGGGCCCGCCGGCCATGTCGTCGCCGATGAACCAGAAATCGCGGCCGTCGACCTGGCGGATATGGGGGACCTTGTTGCCCCACTTGCTGGACACGCGGTCGGTCCAGACGCCGGCGGGCTCCGTGATGTGGGTGTCGACGTCGATCACCTTGTAGCGCTCGAAGAGCTTCGGGTCGGCCATGGGTCTTCTCCTGTCGGGCACGGTCGCCGCAGCGCCTTCCTGGGCGGGCGCTGCGTCACGAGTAAATGGAGGAAGCGCAGCGTAGCGCGCAGAATGCGGGTCGTGGCACGCCTCGGGCCGATCGGTCGGGTCGGCAGGCGCTGCGCAGGCGCGCCCGCCAAGTGCCGACCGCCGCTGCGAGATGGCCGATTTCGGGCGGTTTGGGTGCTTTGGGGGCCGCCCGGTTCGCGGACCCGGGGTGGCCCCCAATCCCGCGGTGTCGCGATACACTCCGCGCGCCCGAAACGGAGAGGTCATGCCGAATCATTCCACGCGCGTCTACGACGGGATCATGGAGATGGTCTCGAGCGAAGAGAATCCCACGCCGCTCGTCCGCCTGAACAAGGTCGTCCCGTTCCAGCAGGCGAAGATCTACGGGAAGCTCGAGTGGTACAACCCGTTCGGATCCGTCAAGGATCGCGTCGCCGAGAACCTGATCCGCGACGCGGGCGAGAAGGGCCTCCTGGGCGAGGGACAGCAGCTCGTCGAGCCGACCAGCGGCAACACGGGCATGGGCCTGCAGATGGTCGCGAACGCCAAGGGCTACTCGCTGACCACGCCGCTCTCGAACAAGATCCCCGCCGAGAAGCGGATCATGCTCCGGATGTTCGGGACGAACGTCGAAGAGCTCGAGGACGATTTGTGACCGGCCCCTGGGTCCCCGGAGGGGGCCATCGCACGCGCGGCTGAACTCGGCGCCCAGCCCGAGTTCTACATGCCCAACCAGTACGAGAACGAGGCGAACCTCGAAGCGCACGTCCTCTCGACCGGTCCCGAGATCTGGCGACAGACCGAAGGCAAGGTCACGCACTTCGTCGCCGGCCTCGGCACCTGCGGAACCATCACCGGCAACGGGCGCTTCCTAAAGGGCAAGAACCCGGGCGTCCAGGTGATCGGCGTGCACCCCGAGGAGGGGCACGACATCCCGGGTGTCCGTTCGATCAAGCAGCTCGAGCTGACGAAGCTCTTCGTGCCCCAGGAATACGACGCTCTCGTCGAGGTGAGCGACGCGGACGCCTTCGACATGTGCCTGCGCCTGAACCGCGAGGAGAGCGTCATTGCCGGGCCGAGCTCGGCCATGGCCCTCGTCGGCGCGCTCAAGGTGATCGAGGACGACCCGGACGCGGTCGTGGTCGTGATCTTCCCCGACAACGCGTTCAAGTACGCGTCGACCTTCGAACGCCACTTCCCGGAACTGCGCGTGATGCACAGCGCCGAGAGCTCAGCCGCGGGGCCCTCCCCGAGCGAGGAGCTCTTCGACTCCCTCGTCGAGAACTCGCGCAACCCGCATAACACGTGTGAGGTGGACGACCTTCGAGCCGGGCTCGAGGGCGACGCGAAACCCTTCGTGCTCGACGTGCGGATGCCCGAGATCTACGAGCGGCAGCACGTCGCCGGTGCGGTGAACATCCCGACCGAGGAGATCAGCTCGCGGATCGGCGAGCTGCCGGCGGATCGGAACCAACCGATCGTGACGGTCTGCAACCGCGGGAACCTGTCGCTGCGCGGCATGCTCGTCCTGCAGTCCCTCGGCTTCCGGAATGTGAAGAGCCTGAACGGCGGGACGGTCGCGTGGGCGGAGCAGGGGCTGCCGACCGGGGAGTAGCGCCCGCTAGCCGATCCGCGCGCTCTGGCCGCCATCGACGGGCAAGGCGACGCCGGTGATGAAGCGGGCGTCGTCGGAGGCCAGGAAGAGGGCGGCGTGGGCGACGTCCCAGGCGGTGCCCATCTGTCGACCGAGCGGAACCTGGGCGTTGCGTTCGCGGATCAGCGCCTCCTTGTCGATCCCGCGCCCCTGGGAGATGCCCTCGATCGCCATCGGCGTCTCCATCAGGCCGGGCATGATCACGTTCGCGCGGATGCCGTGCTTCGCGTTTCCGATCGCGAGGGTCTGTGTGTAGGCGTTCACGCCGGCCTTGGAGGTCTTGTAGGCGACGATCGGAGTCGCGCAGACCGCGGCGATCGACGAGATGTTCACGATCGAGCCGCTCGATTGCTCGCGCATGACGGGCAGCGCCGCCTTGCAGGGGAAGACGACGCTCTTGAGGTTCACCGCGAGGATCTGGTCCCAGACGTCTTCCTCGATGTGCGCGGGCCCGGCGTCGGCGCCGCCGATCCCCACGTTGTTGTGGAGCACGTCGACGCGACCGAACTCCGAGACACACGTCTCGACCACGCGTCGACAATCGTCTTCGCGGGTCGCGTCCGCGGCGAGGGCGATCGCGGTGCCGCCTTCCTTCACGATCTCGTTCACGGTCTCTTCCGCACGGTCGAGCTGCGTATCGACGACGACGACCCGGGCACCCTCGCGCGCGAAGAGGATCGACGTCGCCTTGCCGTTCCCGATCGTGTCACCGGGGGTCTGCCCGCCGCCCATCACGATCGCGCACTTTTCCTTCAATCGATCCGTCATGATCGCCTCCTCACGCCCGACCGGGCCGGACGTCAGTAATCGTATCCGATGCGGATCCCGCCGCTCCTCGGGGTGTCGTAGTAGTAGAGGCGGTAGATGTTGTCGTAGATGTCCTGATTGGTCTTCACGGCGTTGTTCTCGAGGTTCCGCATGAAGAGCTCGAGGCGGAAGACCTCGTCCGGCGACTTCCAGGTGAGGCGGACGTCGGTCCGGGTGTAGGCCTCCTGCTCGTCGAGGTGGTTGTCGAACTGCCGGAAGGACGTCTCCGCGCGGTAATAGAAGTCGACGCGCGGCGTGATCGCGCCGCAGTCGCCCAGGTCATGGGTGTACTGCGCGCCGGCGGACACGCTGAAGCGAGGACTTCGTGGGAGGCGATTGCCTTCGATGTCGACGAAGGGGAAGCGATTCTGGATCGCCACGCCGAAGTCGGGGGTCGTGCGTTCGCGATCGAAGAAGGAGCGGTCGTAGGTCGCTTCCAGCCAGCCGAAGCTGCCGTCGAGGACGAGATCCCGCGTGACGACGAAGCGCCCCTCGACTTCGATCCCGTACGACTCGGCGGAGGGCGCGTTGGTCGTGACCGGAAGGTTGTCCGCCACGCCGCGGATCTGTGGATCCTGCCAGTCGTACCAGAATCCCGTGACGTTCAGGGTGAGGCGGCCATCCATGAAGCCGCTCTTGACGCCGGCCTCCACCGCGAAGATGTCCTCCTGGCCGAAGGACTGCTCGTCGATGAAGTTGAAGCCGCCCGCGCGCGCGCCGGTCCCGACCGAGGCCCAGAGGAGGTGGTCGATCGCGACGCGATAATCGGCGGTCACCTTCCACGTCGCGGACTGCCAGCTGTGGTCGTGCTTCTTGCCGAGCTGGAGCACCTGCAGGCCGGTGCCGACGCCCGTCGGCGCGTACGACTGCACGACGGTCTGGTCGTCCCACTTTCTGTGGGTGTAGCTGTATCGCGCGCCCGCGCTGAGCCGGACGTCCTCGACCACCTGCCACGTGAGGTTCGCGTAGACGCCGACGACGTGGTTGTCGACCTTGGCGAACGCCCGGATGAAATCGTCCCGCGGTACCCCCACCGGCTTGACCGGCGGACAGTTGGCGGTCATGAAGAGGGCGCAGCCGTCGACGAAGCTGTTCGTCAGCACGAAGGGGAAGAGGCGGAAATTCGGGGCGAGCGCCGTGTTCTGGATGCTTTCGACGTTGGCGCGCGTATAGGGCGTCCAGTCGTACTGGTAGATGGCGCCGATCGTGTAGTCGAAGGGGTGGTCCCAGCTCGAGTGGACGAGCAGCTCCTGGGAGACCTGCCGCGCCCGATCCGACAGCTCGAGGATCGAGAGTGGCAAGCTCGAGCCGTCGAGATCGCGCCGGGTGTCGAAGTTCGTCGCTTGATAGGCGGAGATCGACTGGACCTTGGTTGCGTCGCCCTCCCAGTCGACGAGGAGCGTCGCGGTGTAGACGGTCGATTCCGAGTCGCTGTGGGTGTCCGAGGTGCCGCGATACGGGTTGTCGGGGTTCGGGATCGCGCCGGTGTAGTCCGCGCCGGGGCCGAAGCCCGCGGAGAGGACGCCGCCCGGATTCACGAAGGGCCCTCCGAATTTCGGCGCCTGGCCGGCGCCGTGCGTCGAGAGGAAGCTCCCGATGTAGTCGACGGTCAGGCGGTCGTTCGGCTGCCACCGGAGGCTGAGCCGCAGGGAGTAGGTCTCGGCATCGTTCACGCGTTGGCTGCGCGTTGCGCTGTCGTTCCGGCTGATCCCGTCGTTCGCGTAGCCGAGGAACGCGACCCGCGCGGCGAGGGTGTCGTCGACGATCGGGAGGTTGAAGACCGCGCGCAGGCGATAGCCGGAGGCGCCCTGTGCGAAGGATTCGTAGTCGAAGTCGGCGCTCGACCCGACCTCGAATTTCGGACGGGCCGTGATGATGTTGATCGCGCCGCCGGTCGAGTTTCGGCCCCAGAGCGTTCCCTGCGGTCCGCGCAGGATGTCGACGCGTTCGACGTCGAAGTAGTCTGCGTTGCCGGTTCCCGAGCGGGCGGTGTACACGCCGTTCACGTGCACCGCGAAGCCCGGGTCGGTCCCGGGACCGACGATCTCGCTGCCGACACCGCGGAGCGTCGTGCGAGAGAGGCCACCTCCGGTGAAGAGGTTGGGCACGTTGTACTGGAGGTCCTGGAAGTTCACGAGGCCCTGACCGTCGAGCTGATCGGCGGAGAAGCTCGTGATCGACTCGGAGGCGTCCTGCAGGTTCACCATCCGCCGCTGGGACTCGACGAGGATCGCCTCGACGCCGTCCCAAACGTCGTCATCGCCTTGCGCGTCTTCGCCATCGGTCTCGGCCGCCTCCGTGGCTTTCGTGGCTTCCGTGGCTTCCGTGGAATTGTCCTGCTCCTCGCCGAGTCCCTCGGCGGTCGCCCAGACGTCCTGCTCTTCGGCAGCGAGGGCCGGATCACTCGCGCCGAACGCGAGTGCGAGGCCGAGGGCGCAGGCACGGGCGCAGGCACGGGCGCAGGCACGGGCGCAGGCGCAAATCGATCTACCGAAGATCGGAGGGCGCATGATAGAATGAGAGTCCCACTCTCAATCGGGCGGGTCAAGCGAAATCGGCCCCGCGTGCGCCGGACGGGGCCTAGCAAGCGAGGAGACACAATGAGGATCGTCGTCGCGATCGCGCTCGTTCTCGCCGTCGTGGTCGCTTCGGCCATGGTCTGGCAACACCGCCGCTATCTCACCACGCGCCGCGATGTGATCCAGGATCGGCAGCGGATGCTGTACTCGTCGGACGCGTTCCACGTGCTCTACTTCCTCGCGACGCGGCCAGGGGCCGACGTGGTCGACGCCGTGCGCACGTTCCGAGAGGAGACCCGCGAGGCTGGCGGCGAGTGGATCTATGCCGGAATGTCGGTGATCACGCCGCGTTCGTCCGCGCAGCTCGAGCCCCACGACTGGTCGGCGATCGTGCTCGTACAGTTCCCGTCCCGCGCCGCCTTCGATGAGCATGCGCAATCGGAGGCGATGGCCCGGGCGAGGGGACGCTTCGATGCGGTCTATGCGCACGGCTTCGATCGGCCGGCCCTCGTCAACCTGGCGATTCCGCAGGGTCTGCTCGCGATGCGCGCGCGGCAGATCGTGACGGGTGCGGCGTCGAATTTTCCGTTCACGCCCGCCAAGGATCTCGTCCAGCTGCCCGAGGCGGCAACCATCGCGCAGCGGCTCGCGGACGCGAAGGAGTTCGGCGAACGCGCGGTCCTGATCGTGAACCTGATGAAGGCCGGGAACGACGAGCAGCGCGCGGCGGATCGCGCGTACACGTCGAAGATGCTCGGGGCGATGGCCGAGGGCGGCTACGGGCCGATCCACATGGGACGCTCCGTGACCGTCGAGGGCGACGCGGAATTCGGCACGGTGGGGCTGGTCTACTACCCGGGCGTGCAATTCTTCGCGGACATGGCCAGGAGCGAGTTCTTCCAGGGGATCGTCGGCGACAAGCAGCTCGGGGATACCCAGGCGACGATCACCGTCCCGATCCTCGACTCCCTTTGAGACGACGGCAGACGCGAGGCAGAGCACGACATGCCTGAAACCCTCGAAGGACGAACTGGTCGGGCCAGCCGGCGCAAGGCTTCGGAAGTGCGACGGGAGCGCATCATCGACGCCGTGATCGATCTCGTGCTCGAACGCCGTCTGCCGGCGACGAGCGAAGAAGTCAGTCGGCGTTCCGGCGTCTCGACGGCGACGCTCTTCCGTTACTTCGAGAGCCTCGACGAGCTCCGGCGCGCCGCCTCGCGCCGCGCCGTCGAGCGCTTTCCCGAGCTCTTCGTGCTCCCGGAGATCGGGCGCGGCGCGCGATCCGAGCGGATCACCCGCTTCTGCACGATGTGCCTCGGGCTGTGGGAGAAGCTCCATCCCCTCGCGCACGTGATGCGCAGCAATTCACTGGCCGACCGCGCCGCGGAGGACCAGATCGACGTCGAGCGGCAGCAGATGGCGCTGGTGATCCGCCGGCAGTTCGCGGCGGAGCTGAGGCACATGACGCCTGCCCGCCGCGACGACGTGGTCGCGACGATCGGCGTGCTCACTTCGGTCGAGTCGTGGCAGCAGTACCGGCGGAGCTACGGTCGTTCCGCCCGTCAGACGCGCCGCGCCTGGGTGGAAGCGATCGAGCGCCTCCTCGGGGACGCATGATGCGCGCTCGCCGATGCACGAGAGAGCGATCCGCATGAGCGCAGCGAGCGCGCCGGACACATCCCTCGATGTCGAGACCGTGATCGTGGGCGCGGGCTTCTCGGGGATCGGGGCGGCGATCGAGATCCAGCGCCGCGACCTCGGGTCGTACGTGATCCTCGAGAAGGCGGACGACGTCGGCGGCACCTGGCAGGCCAACACCTATCCCGGAATCGCGGTCGACGTCCCGAGTATCGCCTACAGCTTCTCCTTCGAGAACGACTACCCGTGGTCGCGCGAGTACGCGCCCGGCCGGGAGATCCAGGCCTACGCCAGGATGGTGGCCGAGAAGTACGGCGTGACCTCCCACATCCGTTTCGGAGCCGCGGTCGAACGCGCGGTCTTCGACGAGACTGCCCACCGCTGGACGATCCATCTCGGCGACGGCAGCGTCCTCCGCTCGCGCTACCTGATCACCTGCACCGGTCTCTTGAGCGTGCCCAAGTGGCCGGAGATCGAAGGGCGGGACACCTTCGCCGGCGACTCGATGCACACCGCCGAATGGGACCACTCGATTCCGCTCGAGGGGCGCCGGGTCGGCATCATCGGGACCGGCGCCTCCGCCGTCCAGATCATTCCGTCGATCGCGCCGGAGGTGGGGCACCTCTCCGTGTTCCAGCGCACGCCCGTCTGGGTGGGACCGCGTCGGGATCGCGCGCTTCGGCCGGGGGGCTCTTCGGCCCTCCGCCGACTCCGCCGCTGGATCACCGAAGGAATCCTGCAGCTCGCCTCGTGGATGACCGTCAGCTACTCGCGGTCGAAGAAGCTGCTCGCTCGCGTCGAGGCCGCGCAGGAGGCGTATATCCGCCGCTCCATCGAGGATCCCGAGCTTCGCGAGAAGCTCGTCCCCGACTACGGCTTCGGCTGCAAGCGGCCGACCTTCTCGAACGACTACCTGCGGGCCTTCAACCGCGACAACGTCTCGCTCGTGACCGACGCGATCGAACGGATCACGCCGCAGGGGATCGTCACTGCCGACGGCGTGCTCCACGAGCTCGACGTGCTCGTGTACGCGACCGGGTTCAAGACGATGGAGCGGGGGAACGCGCCGAGCTTCGCGGTGCACGGGCTCGCGGGCCGCGAGCTCGGCAAGTGGTGGTACGAGAACCGCTACCAGGCCTACGCCGGCGTGTCGGTGCCCGGATTCCCGAACCTCTTCCTCTCCGCCGGGCCCTACTCGGGTGGGCTCAACTGGTTCGACATGCTCGAGCCCCACATGCACTACATCGGACGCATCATGCGACGCGCGCGTCGCTCGGGCACGACCTGGGTCGAGGTCCGGAACGAAGCCCACGACCGCTACATGGCCGACATGTGGAAGCGCGCCGAGAACGCCGTCTTCAAGAACGCGACTTGCGCGACGTCCAACTCGTACTACATCGACCACAAGGGCGACGCTTCTCTCGGCTACCTGCGCACGCCCTGGTTCCGTTGGTTCCGTGTCCGCTTGAGCCGCCTCACCGACTTCCGCTTCGCGCCGTGAAGCGGGTGACCCCACCCGCGGTCGAACGCGTCCAGGAGACTCCATGTCCGAAACGAACCCGTCCGAGACCGCGCTCCGTCGTCACCGCACGTCGATCGTGCTCGCGGTGCTCTACGCGATCTTCTTCTACTGGTACACCCCCTTCGGCGGACCCTTGACCGAGGACGAGATCGCTTACTACACGCAGATCCTGAACGAGAGGTCGGGTGGCGACGTGAACGCCGAGCGCTGGATCGAGTTCATGCGCAGCGACACGGGCGACGACTTCGCGATGATCAACGTGCTCGATCTGCGCGACACGCCGCAGCAGGTGGAGGGTGTCGAGCCGGGCGACACGTCGCTCGACGTGATGTCGCGTTACACGACGCCCTTCTTTCGGACGGCGGTCCCGAACGCGGCGCACCCGGTGCTGCTCGGAACGGCCGCCAATCGCGCGCTCGACATCTGGGGCATCGACGCGGACGTTTGGGACCAGGGAGGCGTGGTCCGCTATCGCAGTCGGCGGGACGTCTTGAAGCAGATCGACGCGATCTCTTCTCAGGTGCAGGATTGGGACAGCGAGGGCATTCACGCCTACAAGATCGCGGCCCTCGAGAAGACGATCGCCTATCCCCTCGACCCGTGGTTCCACCTCGGCGATCCGCGGATCGTCCTGGGGCTCGTCTTTCTCGTGCTGGGGCTCGCGCTCGAGCTTCGGAAGCGCCCGCGCGCGACTGCCGCCTAGCCGTCAGCCGTCGAGGTGTTTCTGGATGGCCGCGAGGACCACCTCGGGGCCGGAGCGCCGCTGGTAGTTCTCCGCCATCTCGACCCAGAGGACCTTGCCGTCGGCATCGACCAGCAGGGACGTCGGGACGGGCAGCGCCTCGATGTCATCCGTCGGCGGTCCCGAGTGCGCCAGGGTGTTTCGCAGACCGAACGCGTCGGTGACCGCGAGGTCCCGATCGGAGAGCATGCGTGCCTGCAAGCCGTGGGCGCGCCGACCCTCCCGGATCTCTTCGGGATGATCGGTGCTGACCGTGACGACCTGGATGCCGCGCGCATCGAACTCGCTTCGGAGCGTTTCCCATCGCCGTAACTCGGCGACACAGTAGGGTCACCAGTGGGCGCGGAAGAACTTGATCAGGACCGGATGGCCGCGCAGGCTCTCCGAGTCGAAGGTCTGTCCCTGGTCGTCGATCGCCGTGAACGCAGGCAGCGTGTCACCCACCCGGATCGCGCCGTCGGCGACGGCCTGGGGGCTGATGAAGACCGTGAAGGGTAGGAAGAGGCCGATCAGGATGGCGGGGAGCGGGACGATCCGCGCCAGCCAGCCCTTGCTCGTGACGATCGCGTAGAGGCCGATCGCCGCCGCGGAGAGCCACACGATCAGGAAGAACGCGCGGTTCTCGGGAACCCCGACGGCGTTGTTCATCGCGAGCCAGCCGACCATGCCGCCGATCGCGAGGGCGAGAGCGCCGAACGCGAGGAGCGTCGAGCGGTTCTTCTTCTCTTCCATGTCGGGGCTCCTTCGGATCCGATTATGTCAGATCGGCGGGTTCGCTGCAGACCGCAGCGCTTCGAGGGTCGCTTCGAGGGTGAGCAGCTCCGGGAGGACCTCCGCCTCGCCGGCGCTCCCGGCCGGATAGACGAGGTAGAGAGGGACCCCCGCGCGGCCGTGGACGGCGAGCGCAGCCCGGATCGCATCGTCGTAGCGCGTCCAATCTGCCTTGAAGCTCACGAAGCCGCCGCGCTCGAGCGCCTCGGCGACCTCGTCCGTCGAGAGCACGACGGTCTCGTTCACCTTGCAGGTGATGCACCAGTCCGCGGTGAAGTCGACGAAGACCGGCCGGCCCGCGGCGCGTTCGCGTTCGATCGCCGCCGGGTCCCAGGGCCGCCAGTCGATCGATGAAGCGCCTCCGGCCGTGCTCGTGGGGGGCGCGGCGGGCGCGGGATCGAGGGGCAGCAGGCCGAGTCCGACGCCGATCACGCCGACGCTCACGACCGCCATGATGCGCGCGGCACCCGCGCGGGACGCCGCCTGGAAGACGCCGCCGATCCAGGTGAGGAACGCGATGGCCAGGAGATACACGACGAGCAGCGTCTGCCCGTCGACGCCCGTCGTCCGGCCCGCGACCCAGGTCAGCCACACGACCGTGGCGAGGAGCGCGAAGCCGAGGCCGGTACGCAGGTGGAGCATCCAAGGGCCCGGGCGCGGCACGAGGCGAGCCCAGCCGGGGACCAGCGTGATCAGGACGTAGGGCGCCGCGAGCCCGACTCCGATCGCCAGGAAGATGCCGACGATCACGAGTCCGGAGCTCGCGAAGGCGAAGCCGACGGCGGTGCCGAGGAAGGGCGCAGTACACGGCGTCGCCAGCACGACCGCGAGGGCGCCTTCCAGGAGGCTGCGCCGGGTCGAGTGTGCGTCGCCGTCGGACGCCACGCCGGGGCCCGAGGGCTGCAGCGTGATCTCGAAGACCCCGAAGAGGTTCAGGGCGAAAACGACCAGTAGCGTGCAGATCGCCGCGACGAAGCTCGGCGTCTGCAGCTGGAAGCCCCAGCCGACCGCGGTGCCGGCTTCACGGAGACCGATCACCGTCGCGGCGAGCGCCGCCATCGAGAGCAGGACGCCCGCGAGATAGGCGAGACCGCTCGCGACGACACGGCCGCGATCCGCATGAGCGAGCTCGGCGATCCCGAAGACCTTGAGCGCGAGGACGGGGAGCACGCACGGCATGAGATTCAGGACGAGCCCACCGATCAGCGCGAAGAAGATCGCGGCGACCAGGGACACGGGAGCGGCGGTCGTCGCCGGCAGCGCGCCGTGACCGTCGCCGGTCGTTGGCGAGGCGAGCGGATTCACGACCGCGAAGCCCCCGTCGTCCGCTCGGACGATCGCAGCGTCGGCCCGCGCACGCCGGATGTCGACTTCCACCTCGACCGGCACGATCCGGTCGTCGCGCACGAGGGGCACGACCCCGCGAACGTGCTCGAGGTCGACGCCGGGATCGTCCCAGGCGCGGCCCTCGACCAGGATCGAGAATCCGCCGAAGGCGGCGGGCGGCACTCCCAGCCCGACGGGCACGAGGCGCGGGTCGCTCGAGGTGCCGGGCAGGAAGGCTTCGTCCGCGTGCGTCGTCGCCAACGACCACGGACGACAGGAGCGGTCACCGTCCTCGCAGGAGGTCACGTCGAGGGCGAATCGAAACGTATCGCCCGGGCGAACCGCGTGCTGGGAGAGTCGGCTCGCGATCGACACACCGAGGCTCGCAGCCGGCTGGGGAACGCGCGTGGCCGCGAGGTCGAAGCGCTCCCGCGTCGTGGGCTGCGCGGGCGTCGTGACACCCGCCACGGGCACGCGCTTCGAGAGCGAGACGCTCCCGGGAATGCACTCGAACTCGCACGCAACGAGCTCGGCGTCCACCTCGAGGAGCCAGTCGCCGCGCGCGTTCGCCGGGACGATCGCCTCGTGCGCGAGCAAGACGTCGCCGTCGTAGCCGTACGTGAGCAGCGCTCCGTCCGCTTCGCGGAAGACGCGGGGTGCTGGCCAGGCCGTCGCCCCCATCTCGGCGCCGCCCGGTCGCCACGTGAGCTTCGTCGGCCGGCCGGAATCGCCGGAGTTGCGCCAATAGATGTGCCAGCCCGGCGCCATCGTGAAACGAACGCCGACGCGAACCCGGTCGCCCGCTGCGACTGCCTCCGCATCGACGAGCAGCGCTGCCTGGACGCGCGCCTCGCCCTCCGCGAAGACCGTCTCCCCGGTCGCGCCCGGCGCATCCGGGTTCGCCTGGGCCAGCGCCGCGAGGAGCAGGCCGGCCAGGACGACCGTGGCGCCGCGCGGCATCAGGCTCCGCCGAAGTCCACGAAGATCGGAGACGACCAGGCGCGCGGTTCCGCTTCGCTCAGGCAGTCGTCCTCGTAGGGCGCGTCGCCGTCGCAGCTGTCTATCTCTACGCACGTTCCATTCTCGTCGTACCGGCAGCCCATCGGGTTGGAGCCGTGGACCATCAGATCGGGCGCTTCGATCGCGCGCGCATAGTAGACGGCGTCCCGCGCGGCGGACGCGAACTCGGGGTCATCGAACTCCACGCGGCAGCCGGAGCCGTCCGCCGGACATTCGAAGACGCGCCACGGATCCTCGACCAGTCCGTCGACCGGCTCGTCCTCGGAAATCTGCGGGCGGATCCGGACGACCTCGATCCGCGTGATCGGGCGGCGCGTTTCGCTCGGATGGTGGCACTCCCCGCGACAGATGTGCTCGACGCGCGCTTCGCCGAGGGCGTCCCAGACATGGTCCGGACAACCGGGCTGCTGCTCGAACGAGCCCATCGCGCGCACCCGGAAGCGAGGCGTCTCGCTCCGGCGGGTCTTGCTGCCCATCGGGATCGTCCGGGCGTCGTCGACGAGGTCGAACCACAAGAGGGTCCGGCGCCCGCTGGTCGCGTACACCTCCTTCTCCTGGATCGCGCGCCAGATCGAGTCGCGATCCCGAGCGGGCGTGTGAACGGCCACGAGGCCCCCGGTCACGAAGTAGGCGGCGCCGCGATCCATCTCGAAGAGTTGCATCGGATTCGACGAGTCCCCGGTCCACGGAACCGACTCGGCGGCGCGCGCTTCGCTCTCGTCGCTCGAGCCGAAGAGGCTGAAGCCCTCTCCCTGATCGCGTCGTCGACCGCGACCTTCGCTCATCTCGCCGCGCGCGAACTCCTTGTAGCCGGTGCCGGGGCGCGCCGTGTGGTTGTCGCTCGAGCCGATGAAGCCGAAGTCGAAGCGCTTCGGCGCGCTCGGGTCGTCGAAGTCGCGGATCGCGAGCATGTACTGGGCGGAGCCGAGGGGCCGATAGTTGAACGCGGGCTGGAACATGTCCGGAGGAGCCTGCCCGGCGTTCAGCCAGTCGCGCTTGGCGTAGCCGGGGAGCGTCTTCCACCCGGCTTGATGCACGGCGACGTAGTTCGCGCGCGCTTCGGTCGCCCGCCGCGCACACTCGCTCGCGTTGTCCCCGATCTCGAGGCAGCGCGCTTCGATGAGGTCGCCGGCGTGCCAACAGCTCGGGAGATAGCCGTCGCTCGGGGCCGGGCAGGAGAGGCTCCCGTCCGGGGCCACCTCGACCGGCCGCCAGGCAGGGAGTTGCTCCGAGGCGCCGTGTCCCGAGTAGACCTCGACCAGCGTCTGACGTGCGGGATCGTGTCCCGCGAGCTGCTTGCGCCAATCCGAGGTGGCGGGGGTGTACATGCCCCAGGACGTCCCGTGCGGGATGACGATCGAGTCGAGCCCCCAGTCGTCGAGCTTGTCGAAGAGGACCTCGGGCGTCTCGGCGGACTCGATGCAGTCGAGGGGCAGGTCGCGGACGGGGACGCCTTGCGGGCAGTCGCCCGCTTCGTCTACCGCCGCGACCAGCTGCGTGAAGTCGCGCCCGCGCTCGCCGGCGAAGGTCGCGACTGCGGCCTTCATGGCAAAGGAGAGGGGGAGCCCGCCCGGTCCGACCCGCCGGGACGAGATCGCTCGCGTCGGGATTTCGTCGTCGTTCGTTCCCCGGAACACCACGTTCTTGTGGCCATAGTGTGCGTCGGGCGTCGCCCCGATGTGGCTCCACTCCCAGCCGAGGTAGGTCACGAGGTCGGGGTCCGAGGGGTCGCCAGAGACCGCATTGCATTCGCGCACGAGATCGACGGTCTTGCTCCAGAGGTCGTGGGTCAGGTTCTCCGCGTGGTCGTTGATCGACCAGAAATCGAGGGCCGAGCAGAAGCGCGCGAAGTCGCACGCGTCTGCGGGCGGATGCGCGCCGGGCCCGCCCGCGATCGGCATGTTCATCATGAACGCGTCGAAGCTGAAGGTCGTGTGGACGTGGAAGTCGCCGAAGAGGATCTGCTTCGCGTCGTCGGCACCGACGGCGCGAGCGGCCGCCGCGAGGGAGTCGACGCGGTCGTCGTCGAATGCTGCGGGGCGTGCGGTCTCTGCCACGTCGCCGGGCTCCTCGGAGGATCCGAGTAGGCCGGTCGCGCCGGCGTAGACCCACAGGGCACCGGCGACGAGCAGGAAGAGAAGGAGCTGGACGATCCGCTTCACGGTGGCCCTCACGACATTCGATGGCGCGGGTTGCGCGATCGCTCCCAATGCTAGCCGCGCGCGGAGCGCCACCCAATCGGCCGTCAGGGTCGGTCGAACACGACTCCGTAGGTCTTCGTCACGAAATTCGACGACGGCCAGGGGTCGACGTCCGCGACGACCACGAAGCCCGCCGCCTCGAACTCCGAGACGAGCAGGTCGCGGGTGATGCCGTGTCCGCCGCGGTTCTCCGGGATGCCCTCCGGCGTGAAGAGCGCGAGCCAGAACGTCGGCGGGAAGTCCACGACGACGAGTCGGCCGCCCGGGCGAATCGTCGCGAAGAGGCTCGCCACGAACGGCTGCGGGTCGGTCACGTGATGGTAGACGTCGCGCAGCATCGCTCCGTCGACGCTCGCCGGCTCGAGGCCGGTCCCGTCGACGCGGCCTTCGACCACCTCGAGCTGACTCAGCGCGCCTGCTTCTTTCCTTTCACGCAGGGTCGCGAGGCGCTCCGGATCGAGCTCGGTCGCGTAGACGCGGCCGGTCGCGCCCACCGCCTCGGCGAAGGCGACCGACCAGTCCCCCTCGCCGGCGCCGAGGTCGGCGGCCCGGGCGCCGGAACCCAGGCGCAGTCGTTCGGTCAGGATCGCGATCTCTTCGTCGAAGCCCGCGTCGGCGCGGGCGCCGACGGAGACGAGGCAGAGCAACAGGATCCAGGGGAGGGCTCGGGAGAGCGTTCGAATCATCGGGATTTCCTTTTTCGGGCGCAGGGTACGTTTGGGGCGACGACGGGTGCTTCGGTCAAGCGTCGTGCTGGAGTCGCCCGCGAATCCGGCGGAGGAGCCCCGCCGCGGAACGCAGGGCCCGCACGGAGAAGTCGTCGGCAACGGGCTTCGTCCACTGGCTCTGGCGGCGCTCCATCTTGCGTAGGCGCCTGCGACCGTCGGGCGTGGGACGGACGAGGCGGGAGCGCTTGTGGCGCGGGTTCTCTCCGAAGTCGACGAAGCCGGCCGCGTGAAGCTCGTCCACCGATCGCTGCACCGGTTGACGCGCGATTCCGCGTTCCGACGCGAGCTGGGGGACCGTCTGCGGGCGGTCCTTCACGAGGCTGCGCAGGATCGACACCTGCGCATTCGTGAGGTCGCTCGGCCCGGCGAGCGCACGGCTCGCGATCGCGACGTGGTGATGCAGCAGCGTCACCTCGATCAGCAGCTCCTTGAGCGCCTGGGCGGGGGTGGAATCCGAACTTGACATCGTTGGTGTCATTATGATTGAATGACACCCGTGATGTCAATAGAAGGATTCTCAGGAGAGTCGGACCGAGTAGAAGAGGCAGTCCGCCAGGGCGATCTCCGGGTTCGTCGTCATCATGATCGGGATTCGCTCCTGCGTCGTCCGCAGGACGCCGCCGTCGTTCGAGAAGAGATCGCGTGAACACTCTCGCCCTCGGGCGTCCCGGGCCTCGAGCGGCCAATCCGAGTCCTCGGCGACCCAGCCGATCTGCGTGCCCGCGGCGAGCGTTTCGAAATTGTGGCGATCGATGGTTCCGGAGATCGTGAGCGGGACGTTCGCGTCGGCGTCGCCGGCGAAGACGACGTCCGACCCTTCCCGCACGAGGACACGAATCGGGTCCTCGTAGACCGCGAGGGGCTGGATCGGGCGCTCGAAGTCGATGGACTCCCATCCGACGAAGCGCTCGAGGCCCGACCGCGCGATGGCGTCGGCCTCCGGGTCTCCGGCGCGTCCACACTCGATCGTCACGCTCGGGAAGTGAGGGACCGTCGCTTCGACGATCGTGCCGAGGTGGAGGGGCGTGTGGACGACGCGGTCGGCGAAGAGCGAGACCAGGCTCTTCTCCGCGTGTCCCAGTGAGAACGCGACCCCGTACGCAGGGTTGTGCCCGGTGTTGTTGTGCAGGTCGACGAGACACTCCGGGCTCACGTCGAAGATCCGCTCGAGCACTTCGGCGGCGACCGCCGCGGCCGGACCGTGCGCGGTGGCGAGCCAGCAGCGATTTGCGTCGACCTCGCCGGGCAGCGCGCGCCACGCGAAGCCCGGGGGCTCGAGTGCGGTCGCGACCGCGCCGACGAAGAAGAGCACGTTGGTCTCCGGGCGCGTTCCGGCCCGCAGGTGACGCAGGACGGCGCGGAGTCCAGAGGGCTCGTTTCCGTGGAGGAGCGTCGTCACGACGCGGGTGCGCGACGCGTCGCGCCCTTCGAGATGCAGGAGCGTAGGACCCCCTAACAAGCGGAGGAAGGCGATCGTGTCATCGGGCAGCGCGTGCGGGTCGAGGTCGATCCCGATGCGGAGCTCGCGAAGGGGCGGCTTCAATCCAGGCCCCATTCGTGGACCGGCGCGCCGGATTCGGAGCGTGCGACGTACTCCTCGAGCATCCGGGTGAGGCCGTCCGAGGAGGGGCGTCCGCGTTCGAAGGACGCCAGCCGCGCCCGCTGCCAGGTCGCGCCGGTCTGCCGGCGTTCGGCGCGCTGCTCGATCGTCGCGATCGTGTCCTCCGCCTCCGCGTCGTCGATCTCGTAGTCGCGAAGTCCCTCGCGCGCGAGCGTGGTCAAGCGCGTCACGAGCGCGCCGGCGGAACGCGTCTCGCAAGTGCCGGTCTCGGGATCGGGCCAGAAGAGCAGGCCGTCGAGCCCCGACTGCGCGGCCCGATAGAAGTTCGAGTGCGCGACTTCGAAGGGCAGGATCTCGCGGATGCGGGGCATGTGCGGGGTGAGGCCGAGGGTCAGCCCGACCAGGAAGGCGACGTTCGCGACCATGTCCGAGACCGTGGGGCCCGACGGGAGCGCGCGCAGCTCGATTCGCACGTGGCCACCGCCGCGGGGGTGATAGACCGGTCGGTTCCAGCTCCAGACCGTGCCCTGGTGGAGTCGGATCTCACGCAACGCGGGGATCTCGCCTGCATCGAGCACGGCATTCGGATCTTCGGCGTCGAGCACCGGAAGCAACACGGGATATTCCCGCACGGCCTGCTGGAAGAGCTCGAGGGGGCCCTCCTTCAGCCACCCGGTTCCGAAGGAGACCCGCGCCGGTCCCGCACGGAACTCGGGATCCCGGTCGTCCACGGCCTGCTTGAAGAGCGCGACGCGCGTCTCGCTCCACAGTCGGTGGCCGAGGAAGGTCGGCGAATTCGCGGCGGCGGCGAGAGCGGGGGCCGTCGCGAGCTGCGCCGCGTCGAAGACGTCACGAAATCGACCGGGCTCCACGCGAAGGTGCACCTGGAGCGAAGTCGCGGCGCCTTCGTAGGTGACGTCGTGGCAGTCGAGCCGAAGCGGGTCGCCGCCGTCGATGTCGAGGCGAAAGGGACCGCTGCGACGACCGCGCAGGGAGCGCGACAACGCCCGGTAGCGAAGCTCGTCGGTCATCGCGGAGGTCTGCAGATCAGCCTCGGTGAGCGTCGGCAGAATCCCGGTCATCGCGATGCGACCCCCGTGGATCGCGGCGGCTCGCCTGAGTTCGGCCCGCGCGCTCTCCAGCTCTCTCCGCAGATGGCTGAAGGGCCGTCCAGCGAGTCCGCAGTGGAGCAGATTGCACTCGAGATTGAAGCGGTCGAGCTCGACGGTCATTCGCTCGTCGACGGTCTCCAGGATGACTTCCTCGTTCATGGGCAGGGCCCGACCGGCGTCGTCGATCAGCGCGAGCTCGAGCTCGGCCCCGAGCTCCGGGCGGCCGCGTCCGAATGCCGGTTGCGCGAGGAGCTCCTCGAGGGCGCCGAGACAGCTCGCGAGGCGATCGGCGAAGCGATCGTAGTCCCTGCCCCGGAACTGGTCGCGATCGATCTCGAGGCCCATCTTCGTCGCCGTCCTCGCGCGTGGTCGCTCAGCTGAGCATGAACTGCAGGAGGTCGCGGTCCGTGACGATGCCGGCCAGGTCGCCCGCGTCGTCGAGCACGACGAGGGCGTGCAGGTCACCCGAGCCGATGCGGTCGATGGCCCGGTCGATCGGCTCGTCGGCCTCGACCGTCTCGAGCCCGTCGGTCATCACCTCGCCCGCCGTCACTTCGCCGATCGCAGCCGAGGAGAGCTTGGTGACGCCCATCCGGTCCGCGACGCGGACCACGTCCCGGTTGCTGATCATGCCGACGACGCGACCGGCGTCGACGATGGGAAGGTGGTGGCAGCGTTCCTCCGCGAGCCGAAACCAGATCGCGTGCAGGCTCTCGTCGGGGCTCGCGGTCGCGACCCTTCGCGTCATCACGTCGCGGACACGGACCTGCGGCTCGAAGGGATTCATCACGGGTGCTCCTGATCTGCGATCACGAGACACGGGAATGCACGACGCGTGCCATGGGTCGCAGGCAGGAACGCGGTCGGAGCACGAGATGCGAGGCAGAGCGACCCGAATCGTGACGCTTCGACCCGCTTCGGCCGCGCGTTCGCTCAGTCCACCTGGATCGACTCGAGATAGGTCACGAGCGCATCGATCTTCGAGTCGTCGGTCCAGTATTTGCCCCAGCGCGGCATCTCCGGCGACTGATGCGAGCCGAGGGGGTCGCGCCGGGCGATCAGCTCGAACACGCGCTCGCGAGGAAATGTTCCGTCTCCTCGCGCGGCGATGGTCGTCAGGTCGGCCGGGTTCCACATCAGCTCCGACGCGAGCGGGCCGCGCCCGGTCGCCTCCGCGCCGTGGCAGAGCGCGCAGTGTTGGGCGAAGAGTGTGGCGCCGTCGTACACGTTCGGCGCGGGGCGCTCGACGAGGGCGCGGAGTCGTTCGATGCGCGCGGCCTCGTCCGCCGGGAGGTGGATTCCCGAAGAACCGGTGTAGCCGGCCCGGACCTCGCGCTCGAGCGCGGCGAAAGCCCGCTTGGCCGCCGGGCTTCGCGGAGCGAGCCGGATGGCGGTTTCCCAGTAGAGGTCCGCGCGCGTCTGCCAGATGTTCTGGGAGATGCCCGCCTCCGCGCGCCCGAGCAGCTCGTAGATCGCAGCGGCCGAGTCGGGGTCGTCCTGGGGCTGCGCGGCGAGATCGTTGAGCTGCGTCGAGGCCACCAGATAGTCGACGAGCGGGCGACGGTCGGCGGGGTAGCGGGACAGCCCTTCGGCGCGTTCGACGGTGGAGGTCGCTGCGGCGAGCGTCGTTCCATCGAGCTCTGAGCGGGAGGTCGCCTGGAGCGCGCGAAACCAATGAGAGAGGTCCCGCGCGAAGGCTGGAGCGAGCCCCTCGCGGCGAGCGAGGCGCCCGAGCGTCGGCGCGGCGCGTTCGGGATCTCGCGCGACTCGGATCGCCACCACCAGATACCGCGTGATCGGCCCCAGCAAGGCTTCCGGAGAGGTGTCGGCGTCGTCGAAAGCGGTCTCGTAGAGGTCGAGCGCGCGTTCGAACTGCCGGGTGGCGGCGGCGATCTCGGCGCGCTCGATCCGGTCGAGGCCTTCGAGGGTGCCGGCGTCGACGAAGCCGGCCGTGATCGGCGCGTCTGCCGAGGCCTGCCGGGAGTGGCAGCCAGTGCAGTCGTCGACGATCCGCGTGACGAGCCACGCGGCGCTGTCGAATCGTTCGCGCGCGAAGAAGGCTTCGGCTCGCGCTGCGTCTTCGCCCAGCGCGGTCGCGAGCAATCGGGATCCACTGGGCAGTGGACTTCCGTGAGTGCCCAACATCTGTCCGTGATCCCGGAGCGTGGCCAGCGCGGCGGCCTGACGGTCGCGCTCTGCTTCGTCGCCCAGCTCGCCCGACACCGCCGCCGGCAGCAGTACGCGCAGGGCGCCGAACAGCTCGTGCATCGCCGCCCGCGTCCGTACGTCAGCGGCCGATGCTTCGGTGACCCCGGGTTCAGCGAGCACGCCGTTCGCGGTGACGATCGCCGCGGCGATTGCGATCAGCGATGCGCAGACCCGTGCGGAGCTACGCGGCCGGAATACGGAATCGTCCATCGCGTGCTCCTTCAGCCGGAAGCGCGGTTCGCGCCGCAGACGTGTGGGCTCGACGTCGGTCTCGTTCTTTCAGGAACGCTCGTCCCCGGGCGCGACCTGTCAACCGAATCGCAGCGATGCGCCGCGGCCCGGAGATCGCGTGGTTCCGCGCCCGGCCCGCTATCCTTCCAGAGTCGTCGGCGCCCTCTGCGACGACTTCCCCCCGAAGAGAGAAGCCGTGCTGAGTCGAAATCGGACCCGCGACCTCGAGCGCCAGATGGCAGAGGCCGAGAGCTACGACGAATGGACCACCCTCGCCCTCGAGCACGACGAGGCGACGGGGATGGATCGCTGGCGCGCGCGCGACCACACCCGCGCCTACGACTACGAGGCGATCCGCGAGCGGCTCGACCGCCTGCGCTCCCTTCGCGTTCGGGGCGACGATGCCGGTCTGCTCTTCGCGCTGAACGAGGGCATCCACGGCAACATGGGCGGCATGGGCAGCGCGAAGCTGCAGGGTCGCGCGAAGTTCGGGACCAAGAAGCTCGTCGAGGCTTACGTCGACGAGATCGTCGACGCGCTCGAGTACCTCGCCGGTCTCGAATCCGACGAGATCTCCGATGCCGATAAGATCGACTTCTTCTACCGGGCCAACCATTGCTTCGGGCGAACGGCGCTGATGCTCTCGGGCGGTGGGACGCTCGGCTTCCATCACGTGGGCGTCGTCAAGGCGCTCCACGAAGCCGAGCTGATGCCGCGGGTGATCTCGGGGGCGAGCGCGGGCTCCATGATCGCGGCCGTCGTCGGAACCCGAACGGACGAGGAGCTCGACGACTACTTCGACGCCCGGCACCTCTCGGACGAGGCCCACGCAGACGCTGACATCATGGAACGCCTCGGCGGCGACGGCAGCGGCTCCCCAATCGAGGTCGACAGCATCCGCGAGATGCTCGACCACCTGGTTCCGGATCTCACGTTCCAGGAGGCGTTCGAGAAGACCGGGCGCCAGATCAGCATCTCGGTCGCGCCGGCGGAGCTCCAGCAGACGTCGCGTCTGCTGAACGCGATCACGAGTCCGAACGTCTACATCCGCTCCGCCGTGATGGCCTCGTGCGCGGTGCCGGGGGTGTACCCGCCGGTCGTGCTCTCGGCGAAGAACGTGCACGGTGACGCGCAGCCCTACCTGCCGTCGCGCAAGTGGGTGGACGGTTCGATGAGTGACGATCTTCCCGCGAAGCGGCTGGCGCGGCTCTACGGCACGAACCACTCGATCGTGAGTCTCGTAAATCCCGTCGTGCTGCCCTTCGTGCGCCGCGTGAACGAGATGAACCAGTTCTCCTCCGGCGTCGCGCGCCTCGGTCTCGAGGTCACGCGCGAGCTGCTCAACTTCCAGCGGCACCAGCTCTCGCGCTTTCCGCGGGCGAGCACGCTGAACGCAATGGTGGCAGGGCTCCACGGGCTGATCGGTCAGACGTACTCGGGAGACATCAACATCCACGCGAGCTCCCGCTGGCTGAACCCGGTCCGCTATCTCAGCCGCCTGGACGAGGACGAGATGCTGGTGCTGATCCGTGACGGCGAACGCGCGACCTGGCCGCAGATTCAGGCCATCGACAATGCGACCAAGATCAGCCGAACCCTGGATCCGATCCTCGAGCGCTACGAGGTCGCGGGCCAGGTCCCGAGGGCCGCGCGACGGCGTCCGGGCGCCGGCTCGCGTTCGCGCCTCGGTCCCCAGGCGGCCTGAGCCCGCCCCACCTCTGCCCGAATTCGCGCAAGGGCTGCCCCTGAAACGAGCAGTGTGCCGATCCCGGCTCAGCGCGGCGCCGTCTCGGGTGGGATATTTCGCGCTCAGCCGCGCGAGCGTTGGCGCACTTCTTGCGATGCGGGAAGGAGTTTACGGACGCGATCCGTCCGCCCCTCCAAGGAGACTCCCTCGATGCCCGCCCTCGAAACGATCCTCGCCCCGGCCTGCAAGCGCGTCTCCGCGCTCGCCGCGCTTGGGCTCCTCCTCGCCGCCGGCACCTTTCTGGCTGCCGGCACTGCCTCCGCCGAGGACGTCGCCGACACCGGCGACACCGCCTGGATGCTGACCTCGACCCTGCTCGTACTGCTGATGGCGCTGCCGGGTCTCGCGCTCTTCTACGGCGGCCTCGTCCGAACGAAGAACCTACTGTCGGTGCTCATGCAGTGCATGTTCTCCGCAGGGATCATCGGCGTGCTCTGGGTGCTCTTCGGCTACAGCCTGGCCTTCGGAGAGGGCAACGCCTTCATCGGCGATCTGTCGATGTTCGGACTCGACGGCATCACCCCCGACAGCGTCTCCGGCACGATCCCGACCTACGTGTTCGTCATGTTCCAGGGCATGTTCGCGATCATCACCCCCGCGCTCATGCTCGGTGCCTTCGCGGAGCGGATGAGATTCAGCGTCTACGCGATCTTCATCACGATCTGGGTCTTCGTCGTGTACATCCCGCTGGCCCACATGGTCTGGGGCGGCGGCTACATCGCGACCGAGATCGAGGCCCTCGACTTCGCCGGCGGCCTCGTCGTGCACATGTCGAGCGGCTTCTCGGCGCTCGTCGCCGCGATCATCGTGGGTCCGCGCCTCGGCTACGGCAAGGAGCCGATGGCCCCGAACAGCCTGCCGCTGACCGTGATCGGCGCGGCGCTGCTCTGGGTCGGCTGGTTCGGCTTCAACGCGGGCTCGGAGCTCGCCGCGGATGGCGTCGCCGGCCTCGCGTTCCTCACGACGCAGACCGCGACGGTCACCTGCCTGCTGGTCTGGACGCTCATCGAGTGGATCCACCGTGGCAAGCCGACCATCCTCGGCGCCGCGACGGGCATCGTCGCGGGTCTCGTCGCGATCACCCCGGCCTGCGCCTTCGTCGGCCCCCTCGGCGCGATCGGCATCGGCGCCGGCGCGGCGGTCATTTGTTATGCCGCGGTCACCATCATGAAGCCCATGGTCGGCTACGACGACTCCCTCGACGTATTCGGCGTGCATGGGGTCGGCGGCGCCTGGGGCGCACTGGCCACCGGCCTCTTCATCACGGAGACGACCGGCCTCGGGTACGGCGGCCAGATCGGCGCCCAGGCGATCTCGATCGTGATCACCGCGGTCTTCGCCTGCACGGCGACCGCCGTCATCCTCTACGCGATGAAGGCCGTGCTGGGCGACCTGCGCGTGACCGAGGAGGAGGAGTTCGAGGGTCTCGACCTCGCCGAGCACTCCGAGACGGCCTACGGCTCGCCTTCCTGATCCAGGACTCGACGGTCTGATGACGGCGTCGTCCCGCCTCGCGGGACGGCGCCGTTGCTCATTGGAGACCCCATCTTCGCCTTCGGCATCGAGCGTGCAGCGCATGCGCAACTCCATCCACGTTGCTGACGGCGGCCGTCTCCCTTTGCGAAAGAACCGCTCAGTCGAACGATTTGGAGGGCGATTTCCCATCTGATTCAGGCTTAGATGGAAGTCGGGAAGGCGAGTTCGGCGTCCACGCAACCCACTCGAACTGGACGCCACACCCATGCTGCATCTCACGCTCCGTTCGCGGCGCCAGCTCACCGCTGCCGTCGCCTCCCTCCTGCTCCTCGGCACGCTGCTCGCCGCCGGTGCTCACGCCGCCACGGCCAGCTACGAAGTCACGGGCTCCGTGCTCTTCTTCGACGCGCCCGAGCCGTACATCATGAACGATCCGGAGCCGGTCTCCGGCGGCGAGACGTTCATGCTCACGTTCGACGTGGACGACGCGCTTCCTCTCACCGGCGGAAACGGCACGACGGTCTCGTCGTACGACGCGGCCGTCACGAATATCTCGCTCACGATCGACACGGGCGACACCTTCGACGCCTCCGTCGAGGGCGTGCTCGCCGCCGACAACGGATCGAACCACCAGTGGTCGTTCTTCGCGTTCGAGTCGGAGCCGGGGGCTTCGACGACGCTGCCGACGGTGCTGAGCGCCTACAACTTCGACACCGACACGGACGAGGATTTCGGGCTCACGTCGTTGAACCTCGTGCTCCTCGACTTGACGTCGTCGGTGTACGGGAGCTCACCGCCGGAGCTGGTCCTGCCCGACCCCCTGGACTTCGGCTCGCAGAACCTGTCGATCAGTTGGGTGAGCTTCACGACGGGGGCGGAGATCGGGATCGTCTTCACGATCAATGACGTGACCGTGATCCCGGAGCCCGGAACCGCGCTGCTCCTGATGCTCGGGCTCGGGGGGCTCGCTTCACGGCGGCGCTGAGCGCGTCGCGCTAGAGCAGTGCCGCGACCTCCACTGGCTGTCCGGTCTCGATCGACTGCTCCGCCGCCGCACCGATCGCGACCGCGCGCAACCCGTCCTCGGCGCTGACCGCCGCCGGTCCGCCCTCGACGATCGCGCGGCGGAACTCCGTGTGTTCGACGAAGGTCGATCCGTGATGCGCACCGGCCGCGAGCACGCTCGCGTCGGTGCCGATCGTCTCGGTCCGGATGTCGCGCCCCTCGCGCTTGCCCACGACGAGGGTCGACTCGGGGATGAAGCATTCGACCTTGCCCAGGTCGCCGGTGGCGGCGATCTCCTGCTCGTTGCGGCTCGCCTCCGCGAACATGCAGAGATCGAGCAACGCTCGGATGCCGCCCTCGAAGTCCACGGTCACGAAGCCGTTGTCGAGGATGTCGGGCGTGCGCCCCTCGTAGCGCTCGTCGAGGTGGTTCACGTCCTGGGCGCCGGAGGCGTAGACGCGCACGGGCTCGGCGGCCGTGATCAGGCGCATCAGGTCGAAGAAGTGGCAGCACTTCTCGACGAAGGTGCCGCCGGTGTTCTCGGAGAAGCGGTTCCAGTCGCCGACCTTCGGGAGGAAGGGATAGCGGTGTTCGCGGATCGCGAGCATGCGCAGGCGGCCGATCGTGCCGCCGCGGACCTCGTCGAGCAGGCGCGCGATCGGCGCCATGTAGCGGTACTCCATGCCGACCCAGAACACGCCGCGGTGATTGGCGGCGCGGTCCGCGACCCGGCGAGCGTCCTCGATCGTCGTGCAGAGGGGCTTCTCGCAGAGCACGTGCTTGTCGGTCTCGAACACGTCGGCGAGCACGTCGCGATGGGTGTGGTTCGGGCTCGCGATCACGACGGCGTCGACCTTCGCGCTCTTCAGGAGATCCCGGTGGTCCTCGTACTCGTCGAGCTCGTGGTCGACGAGCTGCTGCGCCCACCAGCGGGAGTTCGGGGACGGATCCGAGACGGCCACGACCTCCGCCCCTTCGACCAGCGCGAGGTTGCGGATGTGCTCGTGGCCCATCATGCCCGACCCGATGATTCCGTAGCGGACGACGTCGGTCACGCGGCGCCCCACGTGAGCGGAGCGTGGTCGAGCTCGGGCAGGACGTAGCGGGCGAAGAGGTCGCACTCGGCGAGGTGGGGGTAGCCGGACAGGATGAACGCTTCGATGCCCAGGGCCTGATAGGTCGCGAGCTTGGCGCGCACCTGATCCGGATCGCCGACGATCGCCGCGCCGCAGCCGGAGCGGGCACGGCCGATCCCGGTCCAGAGGTTCTCCTCGACATAGCCTTCGTCGCCGGCGGCGTCGCGGAGCTCGGCCTGTCGACGCACGCCGACACTCGCGCTGTCGAGAGAGCGCTTCCGGATCGCTTCGCCGTCGTCGTCGTCGAGGCGACTCACGAGCCTTGCCGCCGCGGCGCGGGCCTCGGCTTGGGTCTCGCGCACGATCACGTGGGCGCGGTAGCCGAAGCGGAGGGTACGGTCGTGCTTCGCGGCCCGCGCGCGCATGTCCTCGAGGACGGACTGCACGGCGGGGAGCGTGTCCGGCCACATCAAGAACACGTCCGCCGCCTCCGCGGCGACCTCGCGAGCAGGCTCCGAGATGCCGCCGAAGTAGAAGGGTGGGCAGGTGCCGGAGACCGTGCCGACCGAAGGCGCGTCGAGCTCGAGGCTCAGGAATTCGCCGCGCACGTCGACACGCTCGCCGTTCAGGAGCGCACGCAGCGCGTGCATGATCTCGAGGGAGCGCCGGTACCGCGGCGCGGAGTCGAGGGGCGCGCCCGGCAGGTCCGAGGAGATGATGTTGATCGTGAGTCGGCCGCCGAGCATGCGGTCGAGGGTCGCGAGTTGGCGCGCGAGCTGGGGCACCCACAGCTCGCCGCAGCGCACCGCGACGAGCAGTCGGATCTGCTCGGTCAGGGGTGCTATGCCGCCGGCGAACGCGACCGAGTCGATTCCGAGCTGATAGCCGGACGGCAGCAGGATGTTGTCGTAGCCGTGTTCGTCGGCGCGGAGCACGATGTCGCGACAGTGCTCCCACGACGAGCGGAGGCCGGCGTCCGGGACGCCGAGGAACTCGTAGTCGTCGTCGCAGAGCGCCGAGAACCAGCTGACCTCGACGCTCACGGAAGCGGCACGCCTTCGGACGCTTCGATCAGGGCGTACACGTCGGCGCGCTCGAGCTTCACGTCGAGGGCGCGGCCGGCGCTTCGGATCCGCTCCGGCGTCATCGTCCCGAGGATCGCGACCGGGGCCGAGGGATGCGCGAGCACGAACGCGACCGCGATCTCGGCGCGCGACACGCCCTCGCGCTCGGCGAGCGCGTCGAGCTTGGCGCGCAGGTCCGGGCGCAGGCCTTCGCCCGTCGCGATGCTGCCGCCGGCGAGGGGGCTCCAGGCCAGGGGCGTCACCCCGAGGCGCATGCACGCGTCGAGGTGGCCGTCGCGGATCGCGCCGAGCTCCGTCACCGACATCTCGGGCTGACTCGTCGCGACTGGGAAGGGCAGGGCGGCGGCGAGCGCTTCGAGCTGTGCCGGCGTGTGATTGGAGACACCCGCTTCGCGGATCTTCCCCTGTTCGCGAAGCGCGGCCAGCGCGCCGGCGACCTCGTCGGGATGCGCGAAGAGGTCGGGGCGATGGATCTGGTAGAGGTCGATCCGATCCGTGTTCAGTCGGGAGAGCGACGCTTCGCACGCGGCCTGCAGGTTCTCGGCGCGGCTGTCGTAGGGGATGCCGGGGATGATGCCGCCCTTGGTGCCGAGGACCATCCGGTCGCGGAGCGCGGGTGCGTCGGCGAGCACGGCGCCGAGCAGCGACTCGACCTGGCCGAACGCCTTGCCGCCCCAGTCGAGTCCGTAGACGTCGGCGGTGTCGACGAGATCGAGGCCCGCGTCGAGGGCCAGCTCGACGCGCTCGCGCGCCTCGGCCAAAGACATCGCGACCAAACGCCAGGTCCCGAACGAGAGCGGTCCGACCGTCATGTCGGGGCCGATCGCGCGGCGTTCGGTCCGTACCAGGGAAGTGCTCATCCTGCCTGCTCCTTCTGAGAGCGCCTCGGCAGCGCTCCAGCGCACGCGGCGCCCGAAGAGGCTATCAGTCTCCTCGAGGCGCGGGGCGACTATCGGTCGCGTCGCCGACGCCTCGCGCGCCGAGCAGGAGGAATCGTCATGAGCGCCGACGTCTCGAGCCTTCCGGTCATCGACATCGACTCCCACTGGACGGAACCGCCGGATCTCTGGACCTCCCGCGCGCCCGCACGCTGGAAGGATCGTGCGCTCCGGGTCGTCAAGAACGATCAGGGCGTCGAGCACTGGGTGATCGAGGACGGCCAGTTCATGGGCCCCGTCGGCTACTGCTCGATCCGGCCCGACGGCTCGAAGGGGCAGGGGCAGGTCGCCTTCGACAGCTTCGACGAAGTGACGCCCGCGGCGATCGAGACGGCGCCGCGACTCGACTACATGGACGAGCACGGTCTCTCGGCGCAGGTCGTCTTCCCGAACGTCGTGGGCTTCTCCGGGACCGGCGTGCTGACGGTCGAAGACGAAGGGCTTCGCGACTTCTGCCTTCGCGCCTACAACGACGCGTGTGGCGAGATGCAGGCCGACGGAAAGGGCCGGCTCTATCCGATGGCGGTGCTGCCCGTCTGGGACGTTCGCGCGGCGGTCGCGGAGCTCGAGCGCTGCAACGACGAGCTCGGGCTGACGGGCTTCGTCCTGACCGACAGCGTGATCGACGCCGGTCTACCGCCGCTCCACGATCCGCATTGGGAGCCGCTCTGGGAGGTCGCGCAGGATCGGGGCATGCCCTGCAACTTCCACATCGGTCCGGGACTCGCGATGCCGCGCGTGTGGGGGAACTACGAGCCCGCCCGGCTCTTTGCGGCGATGTCGACGATGGCGCAGATGGGCAACATGATGTGCATCGTGAACCTCATCACGAGCGGCCTGCTCGACCGCTATCCGAAGCTCGACTTCGTGTCCGTCGAGAGCGGCGTCGGCTGGCTGCCCTTCATGCTCGAGAGCCTCGACTATCAGTTCGAGGAAAACGGCGTGCGCGACGCGAAGCTCACGCCGACCGAGTACTTCCGAAGGCAGATCTACGGCTCGTACTGGTTCGAGCAGGATCCCTCGGACGCGATCGCGCGCCTCGGCGAGGACAACATCATGTTCGAGACCGACTTCCCCCACGCGACGTGTCTCTACCCGGACGTGCGCGAGCGGATGGCGGCATCGGTCGAGAAGTTCGAGCCGCGCGTCCAGCGCAAGTTGCTCTTCGAGACCGCTGCGCGGGTCTACGGGATTCCGGTCGACACCCTGGCGGTCTGAGGCGTTCGAAGGGCCTGAACGGCCTACGCCGACTTCGGCTCGTTCAGCTCGAGCATGTTGCCGGCCGGGTCGTGCATGAACGATTGACGGCCGCCGGGCAGGTCGAAGGGCTTGGAGACCTCGATCCCTTCCTTCTCGAGGGCTTCGCGAATCGAGTCGAGGTCGGTCACCTTGAACGCGAAATGCTGGCCTTTCGGGGCGGCGTGGTCCTCGACCTGGATCAGGTGGACCTCCTGTCCGCCGGTCCGCAGCCAGGCGCCCGGAAAGCCGAAGTCCGGCCGCGGCAGGACCTCGAGGCCGAGCTTCTCGACGTAGAAGTCGAGGCACGCGTCGAGGTCGTCGACGTTGATCGAGACGTGGTGGACACCGAGATCGAGCTTCATCGGGGGGCTCCTTCGCCGCGGGGCATCGCTCGATAGTATATGGAAAGCCGAAGGAGATCGACGATGGACCACGCGCAGGAATACCCGTCCCGGCGCTCCCCCCTCTTCGCACGAAACGTCGTGGCGACCTCGCAGCCCCTGGCCGCGCAGGCAGGGCTCCGGATGCTGCAGGACGGCGGCAACGCGATCGACGCCGCGCTCGCGACGGCGATGGCGCTCGCGATCGTCGAGCCGACGATGAACGGGATCGGGTCCGATCTCTTCGCGATGATCTGGGACGGCGAGGCGCTCCACGGCCTCAACGCATCGGGCCGATCGCCCGGCGCCTGGACGCCGGAGCGCTTCGCAGACCGCGAACGGATGCCGACCTTCGGGATCGACGCGGTCACGGTTCCAGGCGCGGTCAGCGGCTGGGTCGCGGCCTCCGAGCGCTTCGGACGTCTACCCTTCGAGCGTCTCTTCGAGCCGGCGATCGGCTATGCGCGCGACGGCTTCGTCGTACCGCCGAAGATCGCGATGGACTGGGCCGTCGCGGAGAAGCCGATGCGTTCGCAGCCGGGCTTCGCCGAGCACTTCCTGCCGCAGGGACGCGCGCTCCAGGCGGGGGAGACGTTCCGCTCGCCGTTCGGGGCGGAGACCCTCGAGGCGATCGCGGATTCGAAGGGGGAGGCGTTTTATCGCGGCGCCCTCGCCGACGCGATCGTCGCGTGCTCCGAGGCGTGCGGCGGTGCGCTCTCGCTCGAGGATCTGGGCGTCCATCGGGCCGACTGGGTCGAGCCGCTGACTCAGCGCTTCGGCGCACGCGACATCCACGAGCTCCCGCCGAATTCCCAGGGCATCTGTGCGTCGATGGCGCTCGGCATCCTCGAGCATCTCGACCTCGCCTCGATGCGCGTCGACTCCGCGGACTCGATCCATCTCCAGGCGGAGGCGATCAAGCTCGCGGTCGCCGATACGAAGCTCGCGGTCGCGGACCTCGATCACATGGACTTCGCGCCCGGAGCGCTGCTCGATCCCGCACGACTGTCGGAGCGCGCGGCCACGATCGATCGGCGCAAGGCGCTGCCGATGACGAGCGCGCTCCGGGCGACGCCGAGCACGGTCCTGCTGACCACGGCGGACGCCGACGGCCGGATGGTCACGCTGATCCAATCGAACTACCTGCTGATGGGTTCGGGCGTGGTCGTCCAGGGGACCGGGATCGCGCTCCAGAACCGCGCGTCCGACTTCGAGACGACCCCCGGCCGCGCGAACTCGGTCGGGCCCCGGAAGCGCCCCTTCCATACCCTGATGCCCGGCTTCGCGACCCGGGGCGGCGCGGCGGACATGGCGTTCGGCGTGAAGGGCGGTCCGATGCAGCCCCAGGGTCACGTGCAGCTCGTCGTGCGCTGCGAGACCTACGACCAGAATCCACAGACCGCGATCGATGCGCCGCGCTTCTTCGTGCGGTCGGATGGGGCGCTGTCCGTCGAGGCCGGTATCGCGCGAGACGTCCTCGACGACCTCGCCGCGCGCGGGCACGAGATCGTGGAGAACGAGACCTCGCTTCGCTTCGGCGGCGCGCAGGCGATCGCACGCCTCGACGACGGGTACTGCGCCGGCTCCGACCCGCGCCGGGACGGCTGCGCGGTCGGATTCTAGGCCGGTCGCGCTAGCCGGCGACGACGCCCCAGATCAGCGTGCCCGCCGCGAGGACCGTGACCGCGAGGGATCCGACGGCACCGATCAGCCGCGCCTTCTTCGACATGTCTTCGGCGTCGAGGCCGAAGGGGTGGATGATGCGCGACACGAGCAGGATCGCGCCGAGGGTGTGCACCCACCACGGCGCCGCGCCGTTCGTTTCGACCAGCACGATCAGGATGAGCGCCATCGGCACCTGCTCGATGTAGTTGGCCTGGCAGCGCATCGCGGCCAGCAGCCCCGGGTCGCCGCCATCGCCGAGGGAGACCCCGACGCGCAGGCGGTGGCGTCCGACGTGCTGCATGAGGGCGAGTCCGACGAGCGCGAGGCCGGCGGCGTAGAACGCGGAGATGGGCAGGGGCACGATTCACTCCTTCTGGCCGGCCGGTCTGCTGGAAACCGGATCGGCCTGATGTCGGAAGGTTACTCGGACTGGTGGAAGCGCCCACCGTAGAGCGTCGGGCTCGACGAGCGCTGCGGATGGATCCGGATCACGACGCGCTCGGTCCCGGGCGGATCGAGGTTCTCGGGCATCTCCATGCCGCCCACCTCGAACGTGCTGCGGAGGAACGTGCGGTCCGGGTCGTCGGTCATCGACGCGTGCCCGCGGATCTCGACGTATTTCATGATGTCCTCGCGGTCGACGACACAGAACGTGATCATCGGGTTCGCGAGCAGGTTGGCGAATTTCACGCGGCCCTTGATCGTCGAGATTCGCACGCACTCTCCGTCCCACACGTAGCTCACGGGATTCGTCGAGATCAGCCCGTCCTTCTCGCGCAAGGTGCTGACGACGCCGAAGGTGTTCGCCGCGAGGATCGCCGCGTGCGCTTCGGGGATCTCGATCTCGTTCGTGTCGCTCATGTCGGTCTCCTTCAGCCGCTTTCGCCGTTCGGGTCGAATCCGCGTTGCATCGCGCGGAGAAAATCTTCGTCGCCCATCGCCTCGCGGGCGGTCGCCAGTCCCTCGCCCATCGGGTCGCACGTCACGCGCAGCAGCGCGTCGTCGTCGAGGATCGCGTCGACGATCGAACGAGCGGCGTGCTCGACGGGCGTCGAATCCTGTGTGTTTTGCCGCCGTTCGGTGAAGCGTTCGGCCATCGCGCGATAGGCGCCGTGTTGCTCGGCGGCGAGCGGCTGATCCGAGTCCGCGAGCATGTCGGTCGCGATCGCGCCGGGCTGCACTTCCAGGACCCGCCCGCCGAACGGCGTGAGCTCGATGCGCAGCGACTCGCCGAGCGCGGCGACCGCCGCCTTGCTGGCACGGTAGGCGGCGAAGAACGGGACCGGCACGAGGAGCGAGCTGGAGGTCACGTTGCACACGACGCTCTCGCCGGCCGCGCGGAGCGCAGGGAGCGCGGCCTGCGTGACCGCGACGAGGCCGAAGACGTTCGTCTCGAAGAGGCGCCGCCAGTCGTCGACGTCGTGGTGCTCGAGCGGAAGGTGGGGACCGTCGACGCCGGCGTTGTTCACGAGCACGCGGAGCGACGCCGGAAAAGGGAAGTAGTCGGGGGCGCAGACGTCGAGGCCTTCGACCGTGAGACGGCCGCCCCGTTCCTTCGCCTCCGCAGGGAGGGACGCGCCGTCCGCCGGGTCGCGCATCGTGGCGAGGACGTCGAAGCCCCTCGTCGCGAGCTCGAGCGCGACGCCACGGCCGATGCCGCGGCTGGCTCCCGTCACGATCGCGGCTCCCGATGCGTCCAAGAAGGGCCTCCCCGCGCCGTCGCGCTGCCTACGGCAGTATCGCGGGTCGACCGGGGAGCGTCGACGCGCCCGTGGCCGCTCGAAGCTGGAGGCGACGTCGGCTCTCCGGCCGTCTTGAAGTCCCGAGAGGGCGGTGCTTCCCTCTCGTCGACCGTGCCGGATCGGACGACGCGACCTCGGTCAGCACCCGAACGTGCGAAGAATCACGCGGAAGGAAGTCAGCCATGCGAATCGGTTGGAACGGCGGCGGACATCACCACTCTCTCGAGTCGATTCGTGCGGACGCGAAGCGCGCCGCGGAAGAGGGCTTCTCGAGCTTCTGGCTCTCGCAGATCTTCGGCCCGGATTCACTCACCGCGCTGGCGGCGATTGCCGGCGATGTCCGCGGGATCGAGCTCGGAACCTCGGTCGTGCCGCTGTATCGGAGCCATCCGGTCGCGCTCGCGCAGCAGGCGCTCACGGTCCAGGACGCGACGGGCGGCCGGCTCACCCTCGGCATCGGTCCCGCCCACCAGATCTTCGTCGAACAGATGTTGGGCCTCTCCTGGGCGCGGCCGTACACGCAGACGAAGGAGACGCTTGCGGTCATCAACGCTCTCGTTCGGGGCGAAGGCGTCGCGTTCGAGGGCGAAGAGGTCGTCGCGCGGGCGCAGCTCGCGATCGAAGCGCCGCCGCCGCAGATCCTCGTCGCGGCGCTCGGACCGAAGATGCTCGCGCTCGCGGGCAGCGAAGCGGATGGCACGGCGCTGTGGATGACCGGTCGCAAGACGATCGCCGAGCACATCGCGCCGCGGATCAACGAGGCCGCGAGCGAAGCGGGGCGTCCGGCGCCGCGCATCCTCGCCGGCGTTCCGGTCTGCGTGACGGACGACGTGGATCGGGCGCGAGCCCATGCTGCGGAAGCGCTCGCGATGTACGGCGGTCTGCCTTCCTATCGCGCCATGCTCGACCGTGAAGGCTTCGAGGGACCGGAGGGCATGCTCGCCGTCGGCTCCGAGGACGACGTTCGCGAACAGCTCGCCGGGTTCGGGGAAGCGGGCGCGACCGATCTGCGCGCGGCCCCGGTCGCACCGACCGAGGATGAGGCCGAGCGGACCCGGGCGCTCCTCGCCGCGATCGCGAAGGAGAGCGCCGCGTGAGCGCGGGTGCTCGATCGAGCTAGTCGAACTCCAGCTCGAACCCCTCGAAGTCCCCCTTCTCGCGCCAGGCCGCGAGCAGGGCGCGGTAGCCGAAGAGGTCGCCGGCGCTGCCGCCGAAGGAGCCGTTCATCGGGTTCGACTGCGCGGGGTCGCCCTCGAAGTTGAAGCGCGAAGGCGTGCAGCTCGCGAGGAAGGGCATGCCATCGACGCGCGCTGCGACGATCTGCTCGACCCAGGCGTTCTCGGCGGATTCGCTCACCTCGAACGAACGGACGGAGCGGGCGGCGAGGGCCCCGATCGTCTCCGCGATGTGTGCGGCGCCTTCGACGGTGATGTGGGTGTGCGTGACCGTCACGACAGCCTGCTGATACGGGGCGGGCATGAGGAAGAGATTGGGGAAGCCGCGGGAGACGACGCCGTGGAGCGACCGCACGCCGTCGCGCCACTTCTCTCCGAGCTCCGTGTCGCGGCGTCCGACCACCGGATGGCCGAGCTTGCGATCGATCGGCGTCGCCTCGCCCTCGAAGCCCGTCGCATAGACGAGTACGTCGACGTCGTACGCGTCGCCGTTCACGACGAGACCGGTCTCGGTGATCCGCTCGACGCCGGCCGGGCAGTCGACGAGCGTCACGTTCGGCCGATCGATCGCGGGCAGGTACTCGTCGTGGAAGAGCGGGCGCTTGCAGAGGTAGCGGTAATAGGGTTTGAGGATCTCGGCCTTCGCGGGATCCCGGACGATCTCGTCGACGCGCTCGCGATGGGCGTCCATCACGCCGTGGTCGACGGCGTCGATCTGTCGCGCGATCTCTTCGAGGGGGAGACTGAAATCGACCCGCGGCGTGAGCAGCGGCGCGTAGTTCCGGGTCCAGCCGTCGTCGATCACGTCCTCGGTCGCAGGAAGCGCGAGCATGATCGAAGCGAAGTTGTCCATGCGCTCCGCTTGCCAGCCCGGGTGGCGGCTCGAAGCGATCCCGGGATCGGTCGGCCGGTTGTCGCGCACGCCGATCGCCGACGGCGTGCGCTGGAAGACGAAGAGCTGTTCGCACGACTTCGCCAGGGGCGGGACGCATTGGACCGCGCTGGCACCCGTGCCGATGATGCCGACGCGCTTTCCTTCGAGGCGCTCGAGATGGCCCGAGCTCGCCGGACTCCCGCCGGTGATCTCGTAGTCCCAGCGCGCCGTGTGGAACGAAGGGCCGCGGAAGTCCTCCATGCCGGGCAGGGCGGGCAGCTTCATGCGATTGAGGAAGCCGACCGCGAGGATCACGAAGCGGGCGCGAATCGTGTCACCGCGATCCGTGGTCACGCGCCAATGCGCGTCGTCGTCGCGCCACTCCGTCCGCTCGACGCGGGTGTGGAAGAGCGCACCGGGGTGGAGGTCGTACTTCTCCGCGATCGACTCGAAGTACGTCCGGATCTCCTCGCCGAACGCGTATCGATGCTTCGGGACGTAGTCCATCTCCTCGAGCATCGGCAGGTAGATGGTCGACTCGATGTCGCACATCACGCCCGGGTAGCGGTTCCAGTACCAGGTTCCGCCGAATCCCCCCGCCTCGTCGACCATCGCAATCCGGTCGACACCCTGTTCGCGCAGCCGCGCCGCGACGACGAGCCCGCCCATGCCGGCGCCGACGATCGCGACGTCGACTTCGCGGGTGACGGGTTCGCGATCCTGGAACGCGGTCCACGGGTCCGCGCGATAGCGCGCGAACCGCTCGTCGCCGGCGAGGTCGTGGATCTCCCCGCGCCCCGCGACCATGCGTCGGGCCCGCTCGGCCGCGTACTTCGCTTCGAGCGCCTCCGGGTCGTCGCCGGAATAGCGCGGGATCGAATCGGTCACGCGTGCGTCCTCGTGTGCGCGGTCGATCGACCGCCGGCCGAGCCGATCAGGGCGTGAGCGCCTCCGCGACTTCGCCTTCCGGCCAGGGCTGGTTCAGCTTGTAGTCCGCGATCTTCGTCTTGCCCTCGGCGATCTTGCCCTCGATGGGGCAGTACACCCGCCAATGCATCGTCGGACCGAAGAGGGGCTGCGACTCGACCGAGATCAGTCGGAGCTGGCCCTTCTCGAAGCCACAGATCGGCTGCATCTTCTGCATCAGCTCCTCGCCGTTCAGGTGTCCGTCGCCGAAGTTCCAGCCGAGGACGGTGCCGCCGAAGGTCTCGCCCTCCTGCCACTCGTACTCGTCGATCTCGGATCCGACGGCGACCGGCAGGGCCTCGAGGAGCGGGCGTCCCTGCAGATGGAGCTGCCGATTGGCGCCCATCGCGGCCTTCGCCGCCGCGAGCTCGTTCGGGTCCTCGAGCATGTCTTCGAGCTGCTCGAGCACCGTCGTCGAGGGCTTCTTGATCTTGTTCAGCTTCTCGCGGTAGTCGCTGTCCTTCTTGAAGAGCCAGACGTTGTAGGCCCAGTTGCCCGCGTAGTACCGCATGGACAGCAGGAAGGAGAGCCGCTCCGGGAAGAAGTTTCCGATCAGCGGAATCGCGACCAGCGAGAAGAGCATCACGCCGAAGAGGATCGGCATCTGGGTCAGCTCGAGGATCGAAGCGTCGGGGTGGAACCAGAAGAGGTTCCAGCCGCCGTAGATCATCAGGATGTTCCACTCGACGGGCATGCCGGCCGGATTGTTGAGGCCGATGAAGCCGTGGAAGCCGGTGAAGAGGATGCAGCCGCCTAGGAGCACCCAGACGTTCCCCGTTGCCGTGCCGTAGAAGAGGATGATCGGGATGACGAATTCGGACACGTGGCCGAAAAAGGCCATGAAGTGCGCGAAGCGCGACGGGGTGATGTTCTCCGGGTAGTCCGTGAAGAGGTTCTTCTTGAGCATCTTCGGGAAGAAGGGCCCGTTGTTCATCATGACCATGATCACGGAGGGGAAGTGGCTGTTCCACTTGGAGACCGCCGCCCAGATCCAGATGAAGGACCAGGTGAGCTTCGCGCCGGAGAGCCAGAGCTCGTCGGAGAACGCGAACGTGATCGCGACGATCACGACGAGGTAGTGCTCGGAGCGCGCCATCAGGTAGAGCGTCTTGTCGAGGATCCCGTTCACCACGACGAGGATCACGCAGGGCAGCAGATGCGTCGGCGTCATCTCCGGCTGGATCAGGGCCCAGAGCAGCAGCACCTGGTTCAGCGAGTAGAGGCCGACGTCGAGGAAGTTGCGGGTGTTGCCGCCGATCAGGGGCACGCCCGGGAAGAGCGGGAGCTTGATCGTGCCGGTGCGCGCGAAGTGGCGGTAGCCGCCGTACCACTGCTCATAGCGCGCGTTCATCGGGCCCCAGCCGCAGCCGAAGCCGAAGAGCTCCCAGCACATCGACCAGGCCATGGCCTTCTTGAAGGCTTCGCCCGTGAACGCCCACTCGGAGAAGGCGAAGAACCCGGGATAGTCGGCGTTGAAAGAGCACCAGAAGGCCCAGATCGGGATCAGCACGCCGAGGTACTTGATCCAGTAGAGCGCCATGACCGACGGCCGATTCGGAGAAGCGAAGGCCCAGTTCTGAGCCGTGAGCTTGCATCGCTCCGGGTAGGGCGCGTTCGCGATCTGCTCTGCGGGATACGGAGGGACGTCGGTGGATTGAGTCGGGTTGGCTGTCGTCACGGTGCGCTTCGCGATCCTCGTGTTGGGCGTTCGTCCTGATCGTATCCGATCAGAATCCGGTTTTGGGGGCCCGCGAGAAGAGTCGCGCGGGAATCGGCTGGTAGCTCAGATAGGCCGGAAGCGGCGGGTACGCGTGCCCTTCGACGGGTTCGAGGGCCGAGAATCGATCCAGCAGGGATTCCACCGCGCTGGTCGCTTCGAGCCGCGCGAGGCTCGCGCCGGGGCAGATGTGAGGGCCGCCGCCGAAGGCGACGTGGTCGCGCGGATCCGGCCGGTCGAGACGGAACGCCTCGCCGTCTGCGTAGTGCGCCTCGTCGCGGTTGGCCGACGCGAGGCTCACGGACAGCCAATCCCCCGGCTTCATCTCCGCGTCGCCGACGGTCGATTCCCTGAGGCATCGCCGCGTCACGCGATGCGCCGGGGAACCCTGGCGCAGGCACTCCTCGACGAAATTCTTCACGAGGGATCGGTCGCGATCGAGCTGCTCGAACATGCCGGGCATCACGATCAGGCGTTGGACGCAGTGGGCCAGCAGGCCGCGTGTGGTGTGGACGCCGCCGAGGACCATCGTCTGAAGTTGATGCGCGATCTCCACGTCGCTGAGCGGACGCCCCTCGACTTCCGCCTCGAGGAAGACCTCGGCGGTGTGACTGCTGCGTTCGGAGCGCGCGCGCTGGTCCGCGACCCAGCGTGTCAGGTAGCCGTGGATCGGCGGGCCGTCGGGCGCGTACTCGGGGGACGCGGGCCGGCACATGACGGATCCCGTGAAGGACCACTCGATCAGCTTCTCGACTGCGTCCTCCGGCAAGCCGATGATGTGCGCGATCACGATGCTCGGGATGGGCATCGCGAAGCGCGCGTGAAGGTCCGGTTCGGCGTCGTCTTCGAGACCGTCGAGCAGTCGCTCGCACGCATCCCGCACGAAGGGCGTCATCTTCAGGGTGCGGTGGACGCCGAGCGCGGAGTTGAACACGCGACGGATCTCGCCGTGGCGCGGCTCGTCGATCTCCGGAAGGAAGAGCTGCTCGGGCGGGACGTGTTCGACGCCGTCGATGCCGGTGCCAGGCGTCATGTCCGACCCGAAGGAGTCGACGTCCATCAGGACCTGATCGATCTCCTGGCGTCGGGAGAGGAACCACGCGCCGGCGGGGGTGCGGGCGATCGGGCTCTCGCGACGCAGCTCGGCGAGCTCGTCGAAGGGCACGCCCTCCTGCAGGTGGGCGGGATCGTCGGGATCGAAGAGGCGGCGCTCGGTCATTCGATCGGTTCCCGGAAGGGACCGGCCAGGTGCCCGCCGTCGATCACGACGCCGGTCCCGGTGATGTAGGACGCTTCGTCGCTCGCCAGAAAGAGCGCGAGATTCGCGATCTCGTCGGGCTCGCCCATGCGCTTGATCGGTTGCTGGTCCATCAGACGCTCGAGCCTCGCGACGATCTCCGGCGGCGCGTCCTCGACCATCGGACTGTTGATCACGCCCGGGTGGATCGAGTTGACGCGGATCCCGAGCGGACCGAGCTCGATCGCAGCGGATCGCGTCATGCCCGTGACTGCGAACTTGCTGCCCGAGTAGCTGGTCATGCCGAGTACCCCGGCGATGCCATCGATCGAGGAGATGTTCACGATCGCGCCACCCCCGGACTCGACCATCGCGGACTTCACGGCGCGCATGCCGAGGTAGACGCCATGCAGGTTGATGTCGACGATCTTGTAGTGCGTCTCGAGGGCGAGACCGTCGAGGGTGCCGACGGAACCGATGCCTGCGTTGTTGATCAGGATGTCGAGCCGGCCGAAGCGTTCGACCGTTTCACGGACCGCGTCGTCCCAGTCGGCCTCGGAGGTCACGTCGAGTCGCAGGTAGAAGGCAGCGTCGCCCAGCTCCTTCGCGAGGGCCTCCCCTTCGGCGTCGAGGATGTCGGTGATCGCGACGCGCGCGCCCTCCGTCACGAAGCGACGCGCTTCCGCGGCGCCCTGGCCGCGCGCGCCGCCGGTGATGAGGGCGACCTTGTCGGAAAGGCGTTGGGACATGGGAGGCTCCTTCTACTACCTCTCGATTGGGTAGCGAATCCGCCGGCCGTGGGACGTCGGTCTTCGCGGCGGTCCAGGGGTCACTCGGCGCTCGGCTCCGCGTCGTCGACCCAGAGCGACGCCACCAGCTGCATGAAGCGCGAACCCGCGACGACGAGCCCACAGGCGAGGGAAGCGAGCAGGGGCCAGGCGGTCGCCGCGATCGTCACGTTGTACAGGTTCAGGGCGATGGAGAGCGCGAACGCGACCGCGGCGATCGAGACCTGTCCGGGGCTGAAGTCAGGCTGGTCCCGGAACGCGGGCACGCTGCGCAGGTGCTCGATCAACCCGCCCAACTGCCATAGGCCATAGATCGCGCTCGTGATCTGCCAGGGGATCCCCGGGTCGTCGAGGGCGAGCGCGAGCACCATCGGGACGTAGGCGAAGAGCGCGACCCCGAGGCTCGAGAAGACCAGCGTGTTCACACGGGCGCGTTGGTAGCGCGTGTGGTTTTTCGAGCCGCGCGACTTGAGCGCGGCCGACAGGCTGGAGAAGCCCGCGAGGCCGATGCCGAGCTCCGCGGCGAGAACGAGGACGTCTTGGGGATTCACGCCGCGGAAGCTAGATCGTCTCGGGCGCGCTGGCTCGTCAGTCGAGGAACACGCAGCTCGGACATCCGTCCTTCGCGAGCGCGTCCTCTGCTGCGAGGCGATCGTCCTCGACCTGGTACTGCGGCGTGTCGTGGCGCTCGGTTCGGTCGTCGTCGACGTCCGACTTGCCCTCGTCGCTCGTGGGCGACGTTCCCGGGCGCATCACGCCGTCCTTCCAGGCGTCGTCCTCCGACCAGGCGTAGGCGAGGTCGCGGATCTCGCCCGGACGCTCGATCGCTTCGAACGCGGCGAGGGTGTCGCGAAGAATCGCTCGGTTCCCGGCCGGGTCGTTCGCGCGCCCGGCCGTGTGTCCGAGCGGGAAGTCCAGGTAGACGGCGCGCGGTGGGTTCACGGCCTGCGTGATGCTGCGTGCGCTCGACATCGAGAGCGTCGGGATGCCCCGCCGTTCGAGCTCGCGTGCGACCAGTCCCACGGACTGGTGGCAGACGGGTCAGACCGGGACGAGCAGTGCGAGGTCGACCTCGTCTGATTCGATCCGATCGGCGATCGCGGGGGCCAGTCGCTCTTCGACGCGCCGGGATGAGTAGATGCCGCCCATGAACGCGTAGGCATTCTCGGAGAGCGATCCGACATCGCCCGACTCGACGAGCGCGTTCAGCGTGTCGATCGGGAAGACGACGTTCACGTCCCGGCGCGCGTCCGTCAGGTCGTAGGCGAAGTGCGTCGCACGCAGCTCGCTCGTCGGTGCCGTCGTGTCGATCACCCGGAAGCTGGTGTCGTCCTTGAAGTGGAAGGCGACCTGTCCGCGCGCATAGATTCCGCCGGAGCCGACGAGCGCGATTCGACTCTCACGAACGGGCTTGCGCAGCGGCGCGAACGAGGGCGTCTCCGGCTTCTCGACCCAGCGATAGGGCGGGTAGCCGAGGGCGTCGTACTGCGCGCGAGTGCGCTCGATGTAGTCGATCGGGGGTCGCGTCGTCGGCATGACGGGATGATCGCGCGCTCCGTGCAAAGACGCTCGCGGCGGCTCGCGAGCGCTAGGTCGACCGGTACCGGAACCGCTCGGCGTTCTCGACCACCGGATCGACGAGGGACAGATCGCCCTGCGCGACCTCGTTGCCCTGCGGAAAGACGGGACCGCGCACGACGCCGATCTTCTCGCGCACGCGATCGTCCTGGTAGTAGCAGTCGTACACGGCCGCGAGGAGGCCCGCGAAGCCGGCCGGCTCCGCTGCGCTCAGCTCGCCCACCCGCGCACAACGTGCGTCGAGGGAAAGCTCGGCGAAGTCGTCGTCGAGCTGCGCCAGGAATCCGCGCAACAAGGGCACGATCTGCTCACCGTGGGTCACGAGGTAGCCGTCGAACCCGACGTCCCGCGCGCTCGGCATGGCCCCGTCCTCGCTCGCGGGCACCAGGGTGTCGAGGAGCGCGGCGAGTCGCCTCCGCTCGTCGTCGGTCAGCGGTCGGTCCATCAGGGATTCGTTCGACATGGTTCGGTTCCTCCTCAGTCGAACAGGTTAGTCAGATTCTTCTTGATCGAATCCGCGATGTAGAGGGCGCAGGCCTGGATCGTGCTCGCGCAGTTCACGCCGCCCGAGGTCGGGAAGATGCTGCCGTCGACGATGAATAGATTCTTCACGTCGTGGCTGCGGCCCCAGCTGTTCACGACCGAGCTCGAAGGGTCGTCGCCCATGCGCGCGGTTCCCATCAGGTGCCAGCCCGTCGGGCGGAGGGGGCCGGCGCTGATGACGTCCTTCGCCCCGGCGGCTCGCATCACTTCCTCGCCGCGCGCGAGCCCGTGCTGCACGAGCTTCAGGCTGTTCTCGCTGTAGCGGTAGGTGATCTTCGGTGCGGGGATGCCGTGCGAGTCGACGAGCTCCGGGTCGAGCGTGACCGTGTTGGACTCCTCGGGCAGGTCTTCGCCTACGATCCCGATCGCGGCGACGTGGTCGAACTTGCGGGCGAAGGCCTCGTGATGTCCCGGACCCCACGGAACCGATCCGTCCATCAGGCCCGACATCGCCGTCGTGAGCGGACCGGAGCCGCGACTGATCTGCATGTTGTAGCCGCGGACGAAGTCGCGATCCGGGTCGGTCTCGTAGAACTGCTTGCTCAGGATGCAGCACGCCTGCGGTCCCTTGTGACTGTCGAGGCGCTCGTCGAACACGCCCTGCACGTAGCCGAAGACGTGGAACATCAGGTTCTTCCCGACGAGCCCGCTGCGGTTGGCGAGTCCGTCCGGGAACTGGCTCGACTTCGAGTTCAGCAGGATGCGCGGGGTACCGACGCCGTTGCACGCCATGATCACGATCTCCGCGCGCTGGATCTGCTCCTCGCCGTTTTCGTCATAGTAGACGACGCCATTCGCGAATCCGTCGTCGCCCACGGTGATCTCGCGCACGCGACAACGGGTGCGCAGCTCGACCCCGCGCTTCACGGCGCGCGGCCAGTAGGTGATGTCGGTGCTCGACTTGCCGCCCTGCGAGCAGCCCGAGAGGCAGGGGCCGAGATAGAGACAGCGGTCCCGGTCCTCGTAGGGCTCCGAGATGATCGCGCTGTCCGAGGGCCACCAGTGCCAGCCCAGCGCGTTGTAGCCGCGGGCCATGGTCTCGCCGACGAGCCCCATCGCCAGCGGCGGGAGCGGCGGCTTCTTCGGCGGATACATCGGGTCGCCGGCCAGGCCCGACACGCCCATGATCCGGTCGTTCTCGGCGAAGAAGGGCTCGAGGGTCTCGTAGTCGATCGGCCAGTCCGCGCCGACGCCGTCCAGGCTCTTCACCTTGAAGTCGGAGGGGTGGAGGCGCGGAAAGTGCGCGCCGTAGAGGATGGTGCTGCCGCCGACGCCGTTGAAGTTCACGACGACGCACTCGGAGTCGTCGTTGTTGATCGGGTAGTCGGTGTCGAGTCCTCGCACGTTCGGGTCGATCGACCAGGGACCGAAGGCCTGGCTCTCCCAGTTCGACGCGTTCGTCGGGTAGTCGGAGGGGTTCGTCCAGTCTCCCTGCTCGAGGCAGACCACGCGCATGCGCGTCTCGGCCAGGGACCATGCGACGGCCGCCCCGGAAGCGCCGGCGCCGATCACGAGCACGTCTACGATGTCGTCGTCCATTCCCTACCTCTCGTGCAGCTCGGCGAGGGCGATTCCGCTCTCCCCGGCGATCGCATAGAGCAGCCACACGCGGCCGTCTTCTTCGAAGATCGCGGGGTCGCGCAGCTGGTTCACGTGGCCGCCCGCGACGCTCCGGATCGACGGGACGACGGGGGTGTCGGCGCCTTCCCAGTCGTGTTCGGGTCGGAGGACCTCGACTGGAGCGCTCTCCGACCACTCTTCCCAGGGCCGCGAGAGATCGATCGTCGAACGCATCAGGACTTCGGGCGCGTCGCCGACCCGGCTCCAGAACACGTGGAGCGTGTCCCCGCGCTCGAGCAGCCCGCTATGGCGCATGTCGGGCTCGAAGAGTCGCGGACCCGCCTCGAATCCCGAGAGTGGGGTCGCGCCTCGATAGAATTGACCGGGCATCGCGAGCGCGAAGGTGTGTCCGTCGTGCTCGAAGGCCCGCAGGTAGGTGCGGCCGAGGATTTCGGGCCGCGCTTCGAAGTCGAGACCGTTCGCCGAGGTCGCCACGCGCGTCGACTGCTTCGCGAACGCCTCGAGACCGTGGAAGTAGAGGACGAAGCGTCGGTTCGCATGGTCGACGTGCACGTCCGGCGAAGCGATGTGGGGGAGGGTGAGCTCCTTCTCGAGCGCGTGTGTGACGCGCACGCCGCGCCACCACGCCGCGACCTTCAGGAGCTGGAACTCCAGCCAGGGCACGTCGGGCGGCTCGACCGCGAAGTGCGAGTCGGCGATCGCGAGCGCACCCGGTGGGTGCAGCGTCCACGGGCCCGTCAGCTCATCCGCATGCGCGAGGCGAATGCTGTCGCCCTTGTGGTCCGCGAAGTAGAGGTAGTAACGGCCGAGGGGGGCCTCGACCCAGTCGGGCACGCGCACGAGCGACGGGCCCATGATGTTGTCGCCGGCTTCCGGATGCGACTGCGGTGTGATGATCGGCCCGAGACGCTCGACCCGGAAGAGCGGGTCCGGAGGCAGCGGCTCCCGCGGCGGAGCCGTCGCACAGGCAACGGCGGCGAAGACGAGCGCGAGGACGATCAAGGGGAGGCGCATGGAGAGAACATACTCGCCGACGACGCGCGAGGCCGGACCCGTTTTCAGTCTCGGAACGCCGCCAGCAACCGCGCCACGCGTGCTTCGCTCCGCTCCGCGAGTCGCTCGGCATCGTCGCTCTCCGCGATCGAGAGCGCTGCCTCGGTGAGCGCGCCGAGGAGCATTCTCCGCTCGAGGTGCGCCACGGCGTCGGTCTCGGGTGCGCTCGTCGGAAGCAGGTCGCCGGCGGCGCGGTACACGGCGCTCTCGCCCCAGCGTTCCCGACCGAGCACGTTGGGCGCGTCGAGGAGCACGATGTGTCGGAAGGCCGGGTCCTGACAGAGCTCGAGGAACGCACGCCAGGCCGATCGTCGCGGGCGCGCGCCGTCGTCGGCGGGCGGCTGGAGCGTCGCGAGGATGCGGTCGTTCATCCGCTCGACGACGGCCTCGAAGAGCGCGCGCTTGTTGCCGAAGTAGTGGTAGATCGGCGCGATCGTCAGCCCGCAGTCGCTCGCGATGGTCTCGAGGCTCGTGTCCGCATAGCCCTTCGCGCCGAAATGACGGCAGGCGCTCTCGAGCACCTTGCTCCGGGTCTCCGCGCGGCGCTCCGCTTGCGTGCGGCGGCTCGGTTGGTTCGCGGCGCGTTGGCGTCGAGCAGGCGGCATCGTTTCTTCTCGTGCGGGCTCAGCCGGCGCCGCCCGACACCAGCGCTGCGAGGTCGAGCTCGTGCACGAGCTTGCCGTCGTCGGCTTCGTCGAGGAAGCTGCGGATGCCGTCGAAGTAGGGTCGCGTGAAGTCGTTCCACTGGATCAGCTCGCACGCCAGGCCCGGAACCGTCTTGGACTCGACGTAGGACATGCGCGCCACGCCGGGGACGCCGGCGTCGACGACGGCCACGAAGTCGACCGCGACGGCGCGGGCGTAGGCGTCGTCGAAGTCTTCGATGCAGAACCCGTAGTGATGTTGGCCGTAGCCGCGTCCGTCGATCGCCTCGCGATACATCGACGGCGTGTCGTTCACCTGCTGGATCAGCTCGAGCTGCAGGTCGTCGATGTACGCGAAGGCGACGTTCATGATGACTTCGTCGGTCGGCTCACCGCGATACCGCGAGCCCGCGAGCGGCGTGATCTCGCGGCAGAGGGCGAAGGGGCCGATCTGCATCTGACGGCCCCAATCTCGGACGGCTTCGTCGATGTCCGGGACGAGGTAGGCGGTCTGGCGGATCGGGCCGAAGAGGGGGCTCAGCATCGTGCGGCGCTCCTGAAGCGGGGTGGTGGATTTTATATAGTATCGCTATATAAGTTGCAAGGCGCCGCAGACGCGGTCGCCAGGAGCGGTCATGGCCTCCCTCGACGACTTCGGCATCTCGGGCGGATCCCTCGTCGGCGCGGATTTCCGTGCGATCGCCGAGGCGGCCGGCTCGGCCGGATTTCGTTACGTCACGCTCTGGCCGAGTCATTTCGAGGACGCCCTCGCGACCGGCCTCTCGGTGGCGGACATGCGGACGATCCTCTCGGACAACGGCGTAGCGATCTCCGAGCTCGACCCGTTCTGCGCCTGGCTCCCCCTCGATCACGACGACGGCGGGATCGCGTCCCACTTCTACCGCTTCGTCGAAGCCGACTTCTTCCGCGTCGCCGATGCCCTCGGCGCCCGATCGCTCAACGTCATCCATGCAGCGCCGCCGTCGATCGAGCGCGACGCGATCGTCGATGCCCTCGCGCGGCTCAGCGAGCGCGCCCGAGCGCACGGACTCGTCGTCTCGGTCGAGTTCATGGCCTGGACGCCCATCCCCGACCTGCCGACGGCCCTCGAGATCGTGCGCGCGGTCGATCTGCGTGATTGCGGGGTTCTTCGCGGCCTGGTCCTCGGTGCGGTCGCCTTCGTAGTGCTTGTCGAAGACGTCGTGGTTGTAGACGATCGCGTCGGTCGCGCCCGGGAAGTAATCGAGGAGCAAATGCTCGATCTCCGGATAGTAGACGCGCTCGACCTCGGCGGCGTCGTAGAAGTTCGTGCACTTCGACTCGAGATGGGTGAGGGAGACCCCGAGCGCGTCCATCGATTCGGGCGTGTACGGCGAGAGTCCCGGGTGGTACTCCTCGATCCGTCGTGCGTCGCGCAGGACCTGAGGGAAGTAGAGACAGCGACGCACGCTGTCGCGCTCGTCCTTGCGGAGCGCCGCGGCATCGGCCTTGCGGTCGGGATCGTTCCAGAGGGCGTTCGACGAAACGACCGAGTACGACGGCGTCTCGTCGACGGAGTAACGCAGCGGAATCGCGAGGCCGCCCTCGGGCGCGGGGGTCCCCTGCTCGCGGATGTAGTCGAGGCACTCGGAGAAGCGCCGGAACCCGAGACCCCACTTCGTTTCGATCGGTCCCGGTGGCGCGTTCTCGATCCAGTCGATGATCGCCTGTCCTTCTCCAGACCGCGCGATCCGCAGGGCGTCCTCCGTCGCCTCCGTGGTCCCGGCGTCGCCGTCGTGCTCGAAGGCCGCGTAGGAGAGGCCTTCGTTCGCCGCGATCGGGACGGGTTGTCCGGCGGTCCGCTCGAGCGGCGGGACCCAGGCTCCGGACCTGGACGAATCGATCTCGGCTTGGCTCATCGGGTTGCTCCCTGGCTACCCGAGGAGCGTGACATACCCGGCCCGATCGGACCAAGGGACCCTGGTCATCGCCCGAAGCCGACCCGGGACCGCGTCTCCAGGTCCGTTCAGGTCGTTGCCGCGTCCGGGTCCGGAAGGGGCAGGTCGATCGTGAAGGTCGTTCCGCGCTCGTCCGATCGAGCGACCTCGATCCGGCCGCCGTGGTCGGTCACGATCCCGTGCGCGACGCTCAGGCCCAGGCCCGTGCCGCCCTCCATGATGCGCGTCGAGAAGAAGGGGTCGAAGATCTGCCCCCGATCCGTCTCGTCGATGCCGGGCCCGTCGTCTGCGACCTCGATCGCCGCGCCGTTCGCCATTCGCCGCGTCGACACGCGAACGTGCGCGTTCGGCGATGCCGCTTCGATCGCGTTCCGGAGCAGGTTGACCACCACCTGCTCCATCTCGAGCAGGCTCATGAGGACCGCGATCGGATCGCCAGAGAGGTCGACGTCGATCTCGGCCCCCGTTTCCTCCGCATAGCTCTCGACAGCCCGAATCGCGAGGCGCACGGCCTGGTTCAGGTCCTCGCGGGTCTTCTCGACCGGCTCCTGCCGCGCGAACTGAAGCATGCCCCGAACGATCGATCCGCAGCGTCGGGCCTCGGCCGCATTCAGCGTGAGCGCATCGCGGAAGATCGACAGCGCCTGCTCGTCGTCCTCGCAGAGGAGCGCGTACTCCGCGGAGTTCAGGATTCCGCCGATCGGATTGTTGATCTGGTGCGCCACCCCCGCGGCGAGCGTCCCGATCGCGACCATCCTGTCGGCCTGGCGGAGCTTGTCCCGGGACTGGATCAGCTCACGCGTTCGCTCCTCGACCAGCTCCTCGAGGTGGGTGCGGTAGCGCTCGGCCTCCTCTTCGGCGCGCCGCCGCTTGGTCACGTCGCGGAAGCTCCAGACCCGGCCGACGACCTCGTCGCCGATCCGTTGCGGACGCGAATAGCGTTCGAATACGCGACCGTCCTTGAATTCGAGGGTGTCGAAGCTCTCGGCTTCGCGATCCGCGTAGAGCTCCTTCACCGTCGCATAGAACTCGTCGGGGTCCTGCAACTGATCCTTCGCGTGGCTCAAGGCGAACTCGCTCTGCCGTCGTTCGAGGATCTCGTCGGGGATCTGCCAGAGCTCGCCGAAGGCGCGATTGAAGCTGGTGTAGCGACCGTCGTTGTCGACGACGAGGATGCCCTCGCCGGTGGCTTCGAGGGTCGAGGTGAGCGTGGACACCGACTCCTCGAGCTGGTGCGAGATCGCGTCGGCGCTCTTGCGGACGCGGTCGAACACCGCAATCGCCTGATGGGTCGCGACCAGGATGCCGACGACGAGCCAGGGGGAGATCGCGCTCGGCCCGCGGCTCAGGAAGAAGTGGTCGACGCTGCCGAGGAGGACGACCGCGACGAAGCCCAGTGGGAGCAGGCGATGGAGCAGGGTCGCGTCGCGGGTTTCGGCTGCGCGGCGGCAGACGTCGGCGGCGATCAGGGCGCCGCCCCAGGCGCTGGCGACCGAGATCCAGCCGCCGAGGTCCACCCGACCGCCGAAGATCGCGAGACCCTCCACGGCCACGACGCCGAGGCTCGCGGGCACGAGCCAACGCGGGACCGGGCGTGCCGCGTATCGATAGGCGCCCGCGACCAGCAGCGCCCAGAACGCGACGGTCGGCGGCAACTCGTAGTGGTTCGGGAGGCCGGTCACCCGCACTCCGCCGAGGGCGACGAGCACTGCCCACGCCATCGGCCAGTAGCCGACCGGGGCGACCCGCGAACGTCCCGAGAGCCAGGCCCCGCAGAGCAGGCCCAACACCAGTAGCCCTACACCGACCTGCAGGATTTCGAGGGAGATCGTGATGGGCACGAAACCGATCCTCCCGACCTGAGATGCGAACCCCGATGCAGCCTAGCATCGGTCGCGTGCCGATGACGAGATTCTCGCACTGGATCGGAGGCGTGTGACTCGGGTTACAACCGTCTGACGGGCGGCTCGCTGTCTTCGGCCAGCGCCAGCACTTCGCCGAACCCGTCGACGAGGCACTGCGCGAAGAACTCGGGATCGGTCACGGCTGCGCGATCGACGTTCACGCCGACGCAGCAGAGCGGGCCGTGGCTGACCATCGAGATCATCGTGGCGCAGCCGGGCAGGGGACCGAAGCCGTAGACCCGCTCGAGCTTCGCGCCGGCCACGTAGAAATCTTCGCGGAAGCCGGGGACGTTGCTGGCCTGCAGGTCGTTCGATGCGGTGAGCTGACCGGAGAGCGCGCCGAGCGCCGCGGCGGGAAGCCGGGAGATGACCGGCGCGATCAGCCCCATCGCGTCCATCGCGGGCTCCGCCCGCACGTTTCGGACGATCTCGCCGATTTCGCGGATCCGCTCCGCCGGGTCCGCGATCGCGACCGGACCCGCGAAGCGCGCACCCGTGAACTGGTTTCCGCCCTCTGGATCGTTTTCCTTTCGGATCGAGATCGGGATGGCCATCGGGATCGATTCGATCTCCATGCCGAACTTCGCGTGGTAGAGCCGGAAAGCGCCGAGGAGCGATGCCACGAAGGCGTCGTTGAGCGTGCCGCCGACGGACTTGGCGGCGGCTCGCAAGTCGCCGAAGCGCATGTCCAGGGCGAGAAAGCGCCACTTCATGCTCCGTTCCTTGAGCAGTGGCGAGCCTTCGACGCTGCCGTCGGACATCACGCGCCCGGCGCTCTCGACCAGCTCGCGTGCTTCCTTCACCCGGGAGACCGGGTCGCGCATCAGATCAAAGAGCCCTTCGGCGCCCTTGAAGATCCCGGCTGCTCCGGACGCCGCGTCTTCACGCATCTGCTGTCGCAGCAGGTCGGCCGGCCGCACCCACTCGGGGGAGGGCGCCGCGGGTTGGGGCTTGTGCGGGTTGTGCTCACGTTGGCTCGAGTAGATCTCGGAGAAGAGCTGCGTCGCGCCCATGCCGTCGGTCGTCGAGTGATGGAGCTTGATCACGATCGCGGCCTTGCCTTCGGGCAGCCCCTCGATCAGCAGCACCTCCCAGGGTGAGCGCGCGCGGTCGAAGGGGGTCATCGCGAACTGCTCCGCGCTCTCGAAGGCATCGCGCCACGTGGCGTCGCCCCCCGCGCGGATGCGTCGCACGTGATAGTGGAGGTCGAATTCGGGATCCGTGACCCAGCGCGGGGTGCCCAGACCGAAGGAGGGCTCGACGACCTTCTGTCGGAAGCGCGGGGCCATTCGCGTGGCCCATTCGCAGGCGTCGACGAAGCGGTCCCACTCGGGCGCGCAGTCGAGGACGCCGAAGCTCGTGATCGTCGAGCGCATCCGCGGGTCGGCTTCGCCGCGCCACATCATCGCTTCGATCGCGTTCATCTCGCGCGTCTTCCCCCAGCCGAGGGGGCGATCGTGGTGGGTGCCCTGCTGTCGGCTTCGATTCGAACGGGAGCGGCTGGCGTCGTCAGGCATGGGGATTCCCTCTGGTTTCGTGGGATCAGTCGAGCGCGCCGGCCATGCGCTGCATGGCGAGGGCGTTCACGACGCGGATCCGGCGGACGGTGTCGCGCACTTCGTCGACGAAGAGCGCGCGGTCGGCCTCGAGCGCCGCGCCTTCTCCCGCCATCAGTCCGCGGTTCTCGGCGAGCTTGATGCCGTTGTCGAGGAGGACCTTCGAGACGGATTCCGGGCTCCGGATCCGCCGCTGGAGCGTGTACTGCTTGCCCCAGGAGAGGCAGTCCGCGAGCAGGTCCGCGCGATCCTCGACGGCCGCTTCGCCGGACATGAAGAGGCGGTCCGCGACGACCTGATAGGCGTCGACGAAGGCGCGCAGGGTGCGATGGGCGTGGAAGGGGCGGATGCGTTCGAGCAGGTCGCGTGCACCGCCCGTCCGGTCGATCTCGTCGCGCCAGCCGGGCGACGTGAACGCGAGCTCGGACTCGATCTCGGTCACGAACGCGTCCTTCTCGGAGAAGAAGAACTCGAACTTCAGGAGGTCGCGCAGGCGCATCGCCTCGTCCCAGAGCGCTTCGGCGGGTCGTTCGTCCTCCGCTTCGGAGGCCCGGACCAGGGCGAGCTCGACGATGGCACCGTTCAGCAGGAAGTGGATCAGGGTGTTGCGATAGTAGGCGGCCGCGAGATGCTGACCGTCCTTGATCGAATAGAGGAGCTCCGGACCCTCGTCGAAACGCTGGAGCACCCCGTTGTCGACGAGCGGATCGAGGGTCTTGCGGACGTCGTCCGCGGTCTCGAACTGGAGCTTCGCGGTCGTCGGGAGCCCCCGGCGCGATACGAAGCTCGCCAGGTTGCTGAGGGCGAAGAGGATCTCACCCACGCTCATCGCGCGATCTCCGCGTCCCAGGAGCGCCAGCATGCCCAGGGCGATCGGCGTGATCGGCGTGACGCGATTCATCCGCGCGCAGACCTCGAAGGCGACCTTCGGAACCGCGAGGGCGTCGAGGGGCTGCGCGTCGCCGAGGGGCGTACCGAGCGCGGCGCGCAGGGAGAGGGGCTCGCCGAAGGCCAACTCGATGCTGCCGTAGTTGCCTCCGAGGTTCGCGAGGTACTTCGCGAACCAGACCGCGTTCTCGGCCTGTTTCACGCCGCCGCGATCCTCGAAGGAGTAGTCGGAGACCTCCGAGATCTGGTCGTAGGCGATCGAGATCGGCAGCAGGATCACGTCGTCGCTCTTGCCGCGCCAATACGAGTCGACGACGTAGGACAGAAGCCCGTAGCGCGGCGGGAGCATCTTGCCGGTCCGCGAGCGCCCGCCCTCGATGTACCACTCGAGCGGGAAGCGCTTCTCCACGAGAAAGTCGATGTACGCGCGCAGCACGAACTTGTAGACCGGGTTGTCCGAAAACGTGCGGCGGATGAAGAAGATGCCGGCCCTTCGCGCGAGTCCGCCCATCGGGAAGAAGTTCATGTTGATGCCACCCGCGGTGTGGGGCGGCGGCATGCCGTCTTCGTGGAGCAGTCGGAACAGCACCATGTGATCGACGTTCGACTTGTGGGTCGGCAGGAAGACGACCGGGTGCTGCTGCGCGAGCGCGCGGATCTCGGCGAGCCGACCGCGGTCGTAGCGGACCGCGTCGTAGCCGCGGGTGGAGGCGGATCGCGAGAGATACGCGAAGACGTCGATCATCCGCGGACTGTGCTTCGCCGCGATCTCCTTCAGGTAGCGCTGGGCACTGCGTCGCACGCCCGAGGACGACTGACCGGTCTCGCGCGCGAGCTTCTCGAGTCCGCCCTCGAACGCGGGCGTGGTGAGGATCTGCTCGTGGACGAATCGCGCGACCTTGTAGCGCGCGTCGCGCGAGTGACGTTCGGCGCGATCGAGCGCGAGGGCCGCCTGCCGGCTGACGAATCGCGAGAGGCCGAGGGTCTCGCCGCCGTCGGTCCCCGCCGCCTCGCGCCATCGCTCGCGGAGCGCGCCGACCGTCGCGGGCTCGGCAGCGACGACGCGGCAGCGATCCGGTCGGAAGCGCCGAATCAGTCGCTCACGCAGGCGCCCCGGATCGCGGTCGTCTCCGATCTGCAGGAGATCCCAGAGGCTCGCGTTGTGCTCGGCGGGGTCGACCCGCGCAAGCCACAGCACGCGGAGCGGCGCGAGGAGCGCTTCTTCGCGGGTCGCGAGGATCGGATCGAGGCCGCCGCTATTCCGCGTGCGTCCCGGGCGCCGCGTCGATTCGATCGCGACGACGTCGCCCTCGACGAGGGGCGTGCCCTCCGGACGATTCGTTTCGATCCATTCACGCAGGATCCGCTCTTCGAGGGAGGAGGCCGCGTCGAGGAGGAAGACGATCTCGGCCCCGTTCGCCGCAGGCCACCGGGCAGTCTCCGTGCTCGACGGCGCCCTCTCTCGGTCCGTCATGTCTCCGCTCCCGGAAGGGCGGACGTCGCCCCATCGACAGCCGGTGTCGGCCGGGCGTCAGGGGGGCGACGACGCGCAGGCCTCCATTCTACACCGCGGGATGTTCGCGACGAGAGCTGAAGGAGCGCATGGTCGTGATGAACGATCGTTCGGGAAGGCCGGTGCCGCGCCGATCGGCAGTGCAGGCGCAGCTAGTGCGCGATCCAGCGCACTCTTTCGAAGAACTTATGGATGCCAGGCAGCTCGGCCGCCATCTGGCGCCGGCCCCAGGAGAAGGCGCGATCGAGGCGCTTGGCCGGGGGGATCAGGTCGATCGGCGAGAGCGTCGGCGTGAACTCGATGCGCAGGTGGGCATAGCGGTCGTTCGGCGCCACCTGGAGCGCGAGGACCCGGGTGAGGGGCTGCATCCACAGGTGGGCGGGCGAGAACTGCGGATGGAAGCTGTCGAAGGCCAGGTAGTAGGCGTTGCGTGTGCCGATTCGCCCCGCCCGCACCTGCCGCCACGCCGGACCGGTCGGCACGTTGTTCGCGACGCCGCCATCGACGAGCGAGACGACCTCTTCCCGCGCGAGCAACGAGGTGAGTGCCGCGTCCATCGTCGGGTCGTCGCGGGTCATGTCGTAGTGGAGGAGGCCCGGAATCGCTGCCGAGAAGCCGACACTGTCGATCACGTCGAAGCGCGCCGTCTCCTCGTCCGCGCCCAGCACGATCTCCTTGGCGACGCGGGGATTGACGAACTGCATCAACCGGACGAGCTGGACGGCGACCTGCGCGCGCATCTGCAGGGCGCCAGGGCGCTCGTCTTCGTGCAGGTGATGCGACTTCGCATACTGCTCGGGCGTCTCGCCCAGCGCGCCGGGTCGGATGCCGGCCACGACCGCGTCGAAGGGGATGGCGAGGTCGCAGAGCCGGAGGGGCGCGTCGAGGTCGCGACCGGCCATGCCGCGCAGGGCGTCGCCGATCGCGCCGGACAGATAGAGCCGCGCCATGCCGGGGAAACCGAATCGCGTCTTGAGGCTCACGTACCGGAAGATCTCGTCGGTCGAGAGCGACTTCGCGATGCGGGAGTATTCGTCGAAGTCGACGTCTCTCGCTGCGGCTCGGAACAGGCCGAGGACCGCGCCCATCGACGTTCCGATCAGGTAGCCGGGCACGATGCCGGCGCGCTGGAGCACGTCCCAGGCGCCCAGGTAGACCCAGCCGGCCCCGCCGCCGCCCCCCGCGACGTTCACCAGCGTCTTGATTCCGACCTCCTGGTCGAGATGACGCGCAGAGAAGTCGTCCGCGTGGTTTTCGAGGATCTCGCTTCGCGCCGCCGCGACGAGCGGAAGCTTGCGCTCGAGGGCGGCCGAGGCGCCTTCGACGGCTCGTCGGGTATCGCGCGCGAGGAGCAGCGCGTCGGAGAGCCCCCCGAGTACGAAGCGGCGCAGCTTCTTCAACTCGCGGGATCGAACCTGAACCTCTGGATTTCGCGAGCGTCCACCCTTTCGGGCGGCGCCTGGCTGGAAGCTTTCGAGGCGCGCGAGGACGGCGGCATAGCGGAGCTGGTGCTCCTGCTTGCGGGAGAGCACGCCGGGGTGCTCGAAGAGGCCTTCGACGATCCGCGTCTCGATCCGCTGCAAGCGGAGCTGCTCGTCTTCGCGCTCGTCTCGTCTGGGGTCTTCGTTGGCCATCGGGGCGGCAAGGCTAGCAGCCGGCCGCAGCCGTTCGTTCGAGCGGCCAGCCGGAGAGGGAGGGTATGCTCGGGCGATGGCCTACTCAGAGATCTCGATGGCGCGCGGGGATGCGAGCCAGCTTCCGGTGGTGCACGTCTGGACGCCCGACGCGGGCGCGCGGGGCGTGCTCGTGATCGCCCACGGCATGGGCGAGCACGGCCTTCGTTATGCGCGTTTCGCGGAATCCGCGAACGGGGCGGGCTTCGTCGTCTACGCGATCGACCATCGCGGGCACGGCCGCACCGTCCGCTCGGAGGACCAGCTCGGAGACTTCGGTCCCGACGGTTGGGCCGGGCTTCTCGACGACCTGACCGCGCTCGTCGAGCGGGTCTCGAAGGAACACGCCGGGCTCGACGTGCTCCTGCTGGGCCACAGCATGGGCTCGTTCCTGGCCCAGCACTTCCTGACCGAGTCGAGCGGCGCGATCGCCGCGGCGGCGCTCTCCGGCACGACCGCCGCCGATCTCATCACCGCCCCGCCCGAGGATCCCGAGGCCGACCTCTTCATGGCGATGAACGCGGCGTTCGCGCCGACGCGGACCGACTTCGATTGGCTGAGCCGTGATCCGCAAGAGGTCGACCGCTACGTCGCCGATCCGCTCTGTGGATTCACGGTCGCGGACGCCTCGCTCGCCTCGATGGGCGCGGACGCGCTCGCGTTCTCGCAGCAGGACGCGACGGCGCGGGTGCGGAACGACCTGCCGATCTACGTCTTCTCGGGAGATCGCGATCCCGTCGGCGCCAACGGAGAGGGCGTCGAGCTCGTGGCGACGCGCTATCGCGAGGCCGGGGTCGAGGACGTCGTCCTGCGGCTCTATCCGGATGCGCGGCACGAGCTCCTGAACGAGACGAATCGGGACGAGGTGACCGACGACTTCCTTGCGTGGGCGGGCCGATTCCTGCGCGCCTCTGGGGAGTGAGGTCTCGCCTCGCGCCACTAGCGCGAGTGTAGGTCGATCTCCTCTTGTCTCGGGCTCCTGGGACGGGCATGCTGCCTTCATGCCCCCCCTGCACGAACGCCTCACGCGAGAGATCCGCGAGGGACCGACCGGATCCAAGGTCGGCGCCTTCTTCGACCTCGACCAGACGCTGCTCGCGGGCTTCTCCGCCGGCGCGTTCATGCGGGAGCGGCTCTCCTCCGGCCGAACGACGCCGAAGGAGTTGATCGACGGGCTCTACGGGACCCTGTCGTTCGCCGCCGGACGAACCGGGTTCTCCGGGCTCATGTCCGCGACGACCGCGGCTTACAACGGGCTCGCCGAGAGCGTCCTCGAGGAGATCGGCGAGGAGGTGTTCCTGAAGCATCTCGCGACCAAGATCTATCCCGAGTCGCGCGCGTTGGTCGAGGCCCATCAGCAGGCGGGCCACACCGTCGCGATCATCTCTTCCGCAACACGCTATCAGGCCGCTCCCTTCGCGCGGGATCTCGGGATCGAGCACGTGCTCTGCACCGAGCTCGAGGTCGAAGACGGCGTCTTCACCGGCGAAGTCGTCCATCCGACCTGCTGGGGCGAGGGCAAGGCCGACGCCGCGCGCAAGATCGCGGCGCAAGAGGGTGTCGACCTCGACGAGAGCTACGCCTACACCGACAGCCACGAGGATCTGCCGATGCTCGAATGCGTCGGGCGACCGCGGCCGCTGAACCCGAATCGACAGCTCGCGCAGATCGCGAAGGAGCGCCGCTGGCCGGTCCAGCGCTTCGAGAGCCGCGGACGCGCGAGCTGGGGCGACATCATGCGGACGGGGCTCGGGTTCGCGAGCTTCTACCCCGCGCTCGCGGCGGGCGCGGCGGCGGGGCTGTTGAACGGCTCGATGCGTGAGGCGGTGAACGTGGGCTCCGCCGTATGGGGCGACCTCGCGACCTCGTTCTCGGGTGTCGACCTCCGCGTCGAAGGCGAAGAGAATCTCTGGAAGCGACGCCCGGCGATCTTCATCTTCAATCACCAGAGCGGACTCGACGCGGTGATCATGATGAAGCTGGTCCGGCGCGACGTGACGGGCGTCGGCAAGAAGGAGCTCCGCTCTGTGCCGATCATGGGTCCGCTCGCCGAGGCGACCGGCGCTGTCTTCGTCGATCGGGCGGATACCGGCAAGGCGATCGAAGCGCTCAAGCCTGCGGTCGAAGCCCTCAAGGAGGGGCGCTCGCTGATGATCGCGCCCGAGGGCACGCGCTCGCTCACGCCTAGGCTCGGCCGCTTCAAGAAGGGCGCGTTCCACATGGCGATGCAGGCAGAGGTACCGATCGTGCCGGTCGTGATCCGGAACGCCCTCGACGCGCTGCCGAAGGACGGGGCCGTGATTCGCGCGGCGACGGTCGAGATCATCGTGCTGCCCCCGGTCGACACCGACGACTGGACCGTGGAGACGATCGACGATCACATCGCCGCGGTCCGCCAGCTCTACCTGGACGTCCTCAACCAGGACTGATCGAGGCGATTCGGGAGTACGATGAATCTGAACGTCTCGGTCCTCGGCGCAGGCTCCTTCGGGACCACGATCGCCCACGTCATCACGCACAACGCGCCGACGCTCCTCTGGTGTCGTCGACCGGAGACGGCCGAAGAGATCAATCGGGAGCATCGGAACTCGGCCTATCTCCCGGACGCCGAGATCTCCGCGTCCCTGCGCGCGACCTCGAACCTCGAGGAGGCCGTCCTCGTGGCGGACGTCGTGGTGATGGGCGTTCCTTCGCACGGCATGCGCGCGACGCTCGAGGAGGTGTCGAAGCACGTCCGACCCTGGGTGCCGATCGTGAGCCTTGCGAAGGGCCTCGAGCCCGGCACCCACCTGCGCATGACGGAGGTGATCCGTGAGGTGCTGCCGGACCATCGCGCCGGCGCGCTCACCGGACCGAACCTCGCGCGCGAGATCATGGCGGGCTTCGCTGCCGCGAGCGTCGTCGCCTTCGACGACGTCGAGCTCGCGCGCCAGCTGCAGTCGGCGTTCCACAGCGGCGTCTTCCGCGTCTACACGAACACCGACGTGATCGGCTGCGAGCTCGGCGGCGCGCTCAAGAACGTGATTGCGATCGCGACCGGGATGGGCGATGGCCTGGGCGTCGGTGACAACACCCGCAGCGCCGTGATCACGCGCGGCCTCGCGGAGCTCACGCGACTGGGCGTCGCGATGGGCGGTCAGAGCGCGACCTTCGCCGGCCTCGCTGGGGTGGGCGACCTCGTTGCGACCTGCACGAGCGAGAAGAGTCGCAACCGTTTCGTCGGCGAGCAGCTGGGTCTCGGAAAGACGATCGACGACGTCATCGCCGAGATGAATCAGGTCGCCGAGGGCGTGAAGACGACCGCTGTCGTGATGGAGCTCGCGGAGCGTCACGGGATCGAGATGCCGATCGCGAGCGAGGTCCACGGTGTCCTGTACGAAGGTCGAACCGCGGAAGATGCCTACGCGGGGCTCACGCGGCGGATCCCGGGCGCGGAAGACGACGCCAACTAGCGCCGACCGAAGCCGCGTGGTCTAGGTCCGCGCGTCCTTGTCGAAGACGTTGAGCGCCTGATTGAAGGGCGCCCGGCCTTCGGGGTCGTAGCCGGAGTCCAGCGGCGTCGTCGTGTCCCAGAGCACCGCTGCGCCCGGCTCGGGGAGGAGAGGTCGGAGTCTGTCGCGCGCGGAGTCGTCGAGGGCCGCCCACTCGCGACGCAGCTCCTCGAGACACCACACGCGATAGCGGCCCGACGGGACCTGCTCGTAGCGAACGCCCTGGATCTCCTGCGCATAGCGCGCCTGGCCGGCGGCGATCGCGACCGCGTTCTCGCGCAGCTGCACGAGGTGGGTCTCGCAGGCTTCCCGGAGGAGACCTGCAAGCGCGTCGTCGACGGTCGAGATCCACTGCGGCGATCGATCACCGGCGCGCGTGTTCCAGACGCGGGCGACCCATTCGTAGACGCCCGGCGCGCGGGCCCGCATGATGTCCGCGGGCGTCGGATCCATTCCGAAGTGCCGCAGCATCGGTCCCATCATCCCGAAGTCGGCGATCGAAGGCGCGTCTCCGAGCAGGAAGGGGCGCGTCGAGAAGATCGCCTCGAGGCGATCGAGGGCGCTGAAGTAGCCGGACTCGACGTGGTTCCAGGTCTTCGCCGTGACGCCGTCGCCCTTCACGAACCCGCCGAGCTGACGACGGATGACGATCTGGCGCCTCAGGAAGAGGGGCGCACGCATCATTACTCCCTGTTCCTCCGCGAGCAGCAGGGACGCGTGGCTGCGATCGAGCCGGTAACTCCATCGGTAGTGCATCGCCGGTCGCCACAGCCACTCGTCGGCGTAGTCCTCGATCAGAAGCGCGACGAATCGGAGCGCCGGGTCGCCGGGATAGATGGAGGGCGCGTCGTCCCGGTCGTCCAGCCACGCGAGGAGCGGCGTCGAGTCGGAGGTCCAGCGGCCATCGTCGAGCTGCATGGCCGGCATCTGGGTCGAGCCCGTGCCCTTCGCTACTTCCCGCACGTGTGCGTAGGTGGGGAGCAGCTCGTAGTCGTGGCCGCGGTAGCGGAGATAGGCCTCGAGCTTGCCGGTGAAGTACGAGATGCGAGAGCCGAAGACGCGGTACACGGATCCTCCTCGGATGGGGCCGGGCACGGTAAGCTCTGCCCTGCGACCGACGTTACACCCCCGTGATCCTCTTTGGCGCGAGCGAGTCCCTCGACATGACGAAGTGGTTCCTCCGTGCCGCGTTCCTGGTGGGCGTGCTCTTCCTGGCGGCCTTCTGGCAGGCCTTCTTTTCATCCCGTCCTCCGGTCACGACCGATCCGGCGACCCTGGCCGGGGACGGCAGCCTCCTCGACTACTGCGATCTCCCCGAGCTCGACGGAACCGGCAAGATGGCGGTGGAGATTCCGAAGGGGAACACGCCGGGCTGCGGCTACGACCACTTCCCGCTCCCGATCCTCGCGGACTGCGCGGAGCCGCTGGTCGACGGCGCTGCGGACATCCGGGGTCTCTGGGTCGGCGTCGAAGGAGGGCACGTCGGGCACGTGGAGCGGGTCGAGCAATGCGGATCGCGCGTCGTCGTCACGTCATCCGGGCTCATCCACGACTACGGACCGAACAGCACGGCCGGCCTGAACACCGACGACACCGAGGGAGGCGTCCTCTTCACGATCGGCGGTCGCGAGTACTGCCCGCGCACCTCCGCCAGCATGATCTGGAACGAAGGCGTGCTCGACTTCCACGTCTTAGGATGGGGGCCGGTCGTCGTCAAGCGCTATCTCGACGGCGAGCAGCTCGTCTGGGAATACGCCGACGGCAGCACGACGCGGATGGACCGACTCTGCCGGTTGCCGGCGACCGAGAAGGTGCCGCGACCGCGTGGGCGGCGGATCGCGCTCTTCTGACGCGATCGCTCCGCGCCTAGCGCTTCGCCGGGGGCTCGATTCCGTAGAAGCGCGCGGCGTTGCCGCCGAGGATCTTCTCGCGCTGTTCTTCCGTCAAGTCGCCCATCGTCCGCTCGATGGCAGCCGCCGAGTGCGGCCAGGTCCCTTCGTGGTGTGGATAGTCGTTGGCCCACATGAAGTTGTCGACGAGGTCGTGCTCGACCGCGAGGGCGAGGCCTGAGCGGTCCTCGCCGAAGGACGAATAGCCCTGACGCCGGTAGTAGAAGCTCGGGGGCTCCTCGAGATCCGGCGAGACCCACATGCGGTGCTTGTAGAAGGCTTCGTCCATCGCCTCGAGCAGCCACGGCACCCAGCCGATCCCCGCCTCGATCGTGGCGAAGCGCATCTTCGGGTGCCGCTCGAGCACCCCCGACGCACACAGGTTCGCGACGGGCTCCTGGCTCGCGGCGCAGCAGTGGATCGCGTAGTTGATCACGGCGCCGCCCGGACCCGACGAGGCGCGCGGATCACGGCCGGTCGAGACGTGGATCGTGACCGGCAGGTCGACGTCCTCGATGGCGGACCAGAGCGGCTCGAACTCGGCCTGGTTGTAGTTGCGATGGTCCATCCCCGTCGGTCCGTACTCGGGTTTGCAGGGGATCGTGATCCCCTTGAAGCCGAGCTTGGCGACGCGCTGGATCTCGGATATCGCGGCGTCGACGTCCGCCGTCGGGACCATCGCCATCGGGAGGATCCGCTCGTAGGGGACGTAGTCCTCCGCGGCCCAGTCGTTCCAGGCGCGGCACATGGCCATCGCGAAGCCCGCGTCGCGGGTGCCGAAGCTGTGCATGCCTTTGTTCGGGAACACGATCTCGACGTCGACGCCGTCGCGATCCTGGTCGGCGATGCGCTCCTCGGGCGTGTAGCCCGTCTTGTTGCGCAGGATGTCCTCGTCAGCCCAGTCGGTCTGGCTGGTCTTGATCTTCCACGGGCGATTGCCGTCGGTGATGATGTAGGACTCGCCGTCGCGGACCTCGAGTCGGGGCAGACGATCGCGGTAGGCAGGATCGATCCGTGACTTCACCCAGCTCTTCGGCTCGTTCGCGTGACAGTCGGAGGAGACGACGAAGTATTTGTCGGGGTCACCCGCGCGAGCGGTCCGCGCCCAGCCGTCGGCGCCCGGGGTCTCGGTTCGCAGGGCCATCGTGGTTTCGACGCTAGGCATCTCGGGTTCCTCCTCGGAGCTCAGCTCGGCGCGCTCGGCGAGCGTCCGCCGCTGGGTGAAAAGACGGGCAGGGCGACGTCGCTGTCGTCGATCGTTTCGAAGCGGGCGACGACGGCGCCCCCGACCTCGAGCTCGGACGGATCGCAATCGACCAGGTTGGTGACCATGCGCGGACCCTCCTCGAGCTCGACGATCGCCACGACGAGCGGGAGCTGATCGGCGAAGGCCGGGTGGGGCGGTCGGTGCGCGACGGTGTAGCTGTATAGGGTGCCACGGCCGGAAACCGGCGCCCAGCGGAGCGCGTCGCCTCCGCATTCCGGGCAGTGGGCGCGGGGCGGGAAGATCCGGACGTCGCAGCCTTCGCAACGTTGCAGGCTCAGCTCGCCCCGGCGGGCGGCCTCCCAGTAGGGCTCCGTCAGCGGGGAGCTCGGCGGGATCGGTCGCGCGCTCACGGCGCCGCCCCGAAGACGAGGCCGACCTGCTCGGCGATGATGCCGCCGTTGCCGTGGGCGTACGCGAGCTCGAGGTCTTCGACCTGACGCGTACCGCCGCGTCCCTGGATCTGGCGCACCGCTTCGGTCACGTGGCTCATGCCGCCCGCCATCCCCGGCTGGCCGAAGGAGAGCTGGCCGCCGTGGGTGTTGAGCGGGAAGTCGCCCGAGTAGGTCAGGTCATGGGACTCGACGAAGGCGCCGGCCTCGCCGGGCTTGCAGAAGCCGGCTTCCTCGAGCGTCAGCAGGACCATGATCGTGTAACAGTCGTAGAGCGAAGCGAGTCCGATGTCGCCCGCTCCGACCCCCGCGGAAGCGAACGCACCGCGAGCCGCTCGACCGATGCCGGTCTCGCCGATCGCGGGGGCCTGGGCGAGGGAGGAATGCGTGACGGATTCGCCCGCGCCGAGCAGCCAGGCGGGGCGCTGGGCCGCGTCGGGCACGCGGTCCGCGGCGGTCACGACGAGGGCGGCGGCCCCGGCCGCGGGCATCACGATCTCGAGCATGTGGAGCGGCTCGCAGATGACGTCGGACGCGAGCACGTCGTCGACGGTGAGGGGCTGGTCGTGGAAGATCGCCGAGGGATTGGCGTTGGCGTTGCGACGTTGGTCGACGGCCACCTTCGCGCGTTGCTCCGGTCGCAGGTCGTATTCGTGCGCATAACGCGTGGCGAGGAGCGCGTAGCCGACGTTCGCGCCGATCAATCCGTAGGGCGCGTCGAACTCGGCGTGGGGAGAACGATCGCGCCCGGGCCCCGTCGATCGCGGGCGCCGATCGTTCTTCGCGCCGGCACCGCCGGCGGATCCGCTTCGAGGTTCGCGTCGGCGGCGACGCGTGCCCGTCAGGCAGAGGCAGGTGTGGCACATGCCGGCGGCGATCGCGGCGGCCGCTCGCCACACCATGCCCGCGCCGGTGGCGCCGCCGAGATCCACGATCTCCGCGAAGCGCGGCTTCAGTCCGACGAACTCGGCGACGGTCGCGGGGATGAAGCCCGGCAGCCCGCCGATCGGATGGACCAGGAGCCCGTCGACTTCTGCGCGGTCGACGCCCGCGTCCGCGAGGGCTTCGCCCGCGACGCCGCTCAGCAGATCGAGATTCGTCTCGTCGCCGGTGTATCGCGAAGGCGATCGCTCGGCGACGCCGACGACGGCAGCGGCTCCACGCAGCGACATCAGCCGGCCTCGGAATTCGAGATGTCCACGCTGCCACCTCTCCGCGATTCGCGCCCCTTCATGGGTATCACGCTTCGGGGACCGCCGCCGAGACGCCTGGTTCGGCCAGTAGACGTACTCGTCCCCGGGCACGAACAGGTGCGCCCGGGCCTTGTCGACGATCTGCGCGGTTTCGAGATCGAAGGGGGAGATCGAATCCGTTGCGCTCGAACGAGGCGAGCAGTCCGCGGGTCGCTCAGGCGCTCGCGCGCTCCCTGCTTTCCGCCAGCAGGCCCAGGCCGCGTCGCGCCGCGGTCTCGTAGAGCTGCGCGAAGGTCGGATAGGAATAGGGCAGCGCCGCGAGGTCGTGGATCGTTCCCGAGCGTGACAGGATCGCCGCGCCGAGGTGGATCAGCTCGCTGGCTTCCGCGCCGACGATGTGGACGCCCAGCAAGCGCCCGTCGTCGCGTCGGAACACGAGCTTGAGCACGCCTTCGGTGTCGCCGCGAATCTGCCCCCGCGCGGATTCGGCATAGCGCGCCGATCCGACCGCGTAGTCGAGGCCGAGCTCGCGACAGGCCTCCTCGGTGAGACCGATCATGGAGAGCTCGGGGATCGTGAAGAGGGTGATCGGCAGGTCGGCGGGCGGCGAAGGGTCGAGGTTCGCGATCACCCGAGCGGCGGTGCGGCCCTGGAGCGCGCTGGCGCCACCCAACATCGGCGGACCGATCGAGTCGCCGATTGCGGAGACGCTCGGGCAGCTCGTTCGGAAGTTGCCGTCGACGCGGATCCATCCGCGATCGTCCCGCTCGATCTCGCAGGCCTCCAAGTCGAGACTCGCGACGTTCGGTTCGCGGCCCATGGCGACGACCACGCGATCGCTTCGCAGCGAACCGGATCGCTCGAGCTCGACGACGCCGTGCCAGCCCGCTCCGTTCTGCTCCCGACGAACGGCGTCGATCCGTTCGCCCAGGATGAAGCGGATCCCCAGGCGATCCATCTGTTCGTACAGGATCGTCGAGATCTCGCCGTCGAGCATGCGAAGCAGTCGGCGGCGTTGGTCGACGACCGTGACTGCGGCGCCGAGCTGGGCCAGGGTGCACGCGAGCTCGCAACCGACGAATCCGCCGCCGAGCACGGTCACCGTTGTGGGCACACTCTGCATCTTCAACATGGAATCGGAGTCGCAGACGACCGCGCCGTCGAAGGGAACGTCCGCCGGTCGGCGCGGTTGGGAGCCCGGGGCGAGAATCGTGTGATTCGCTTCGAGGGTCGTCTCGCCCCCGTCGGCATCGACGATGCGCAAGGTATTCGGCGACGTCAGCGTCGCGCAGCCCCGGACGACGCCGACGCCCGCATCCTCGAGCATGCCTTCGATCGGCGGGAGGTGGCGATCGACGCCGCGACGGATCCACTCGGACAGGGCGGTGACGGAGCTCGCCGGATCGAATCCATTGTCGTTGCGGCCGGCACGCAGGGCGGCCTCTCGCAGGACCCGACTCGGAAGAGCGCAGGTGTGAACGAAAGAACCCCCGACGCGACGACCGCGGTCGATGACCACGACGTCGAGCCCGAGGCTCGCGGCCTCGATGGCTGCGGAAGATCCGCCGGGTCCAGAACCGACGACGGCGAGGTCGTGGGGCATGACGCTGCTCCTCTCGAGGAGCGTGACGCTGCTCCCTCTGAAGAGCGAGTTCGGCGCTCCCTCCGCGTGTCTTGAGTCACGCTGACTTCCCTGAGACGGCGTGCCTCGGAATGGGGCGTTCGCCCGAGGGCCGATCGGGTTCCTCCATCCGGGCCATCCCGGGGAACGATCCGCTCAGTAGCGAACCGTCGCCTCGAGTCGACCGGACTCGCCGCGCACGACGACGAGTCGAGACATGCATGGCATGCAATACACGCGATCTCCTTCGCGCAGCTCGCGGGCGGAGCGGATCACGATCTTGCAGACGGGGCAGACGACCTCGTTCGGGGCCAGCTCGTCTTCCGGACCGCGCCACTTTCGATAGAAGCGCCGGTACTTCTTGGGGACTTCGTCGAATCCCGTGTCGTCTTCGAGAGCGAAGCGTCGACGCGCGCCGCCCGTCCCCGCGGATTCGCGTCCGGCCTCTTCGTCGATCGGGTCGAAGCCGGCCGAGTCGAGCGCCGTCATGCCCCGAACCCCAGGCGCGCGACCGTGTCGAGGTAGAGGCGGCCGACCTCGGGCCGCTCCGCGGCAGACTGACCGACTGCGCGCAGCGACTCCTCGAACGTCCCGAACACGAGCGCGTCGAGCTCCTGTCTTATCTCGCCGAGGCGCGCGCGGGTCGACGGCTTGCGATCGAGGAGTCGGCCGATCGTGTTCTCCCCGAATCCCATGTGGCGGCGTTCGTCCTTCAGGATGCCCTCGAGGATCTGTGCGGTCCGGGGATCGGCGGTCTGCTGGTGCGCATGGAAGACGGCGAACTCCATCGATTCGAGGACTACATTCTGGGCGAAGAGGGCAGCCTCCCAGTCACGGGCGTCGACGAACTCGAGCAATCGCCGCCGGAACTCGCGCAGGCTCGGGTGGCCGAAGGACTCGATCGAGTTCTCCGGATCGTCGACGCCCAGCTCTCTGAGCCGGTGTAGCAGGATCTCCAGGTGGCGCGCCTCGTCGACGCACTGGGTCGCGAGAAAGATCTTGGCGTGCCGGTTCGGCGCGAAGCGGATCATCCCGCTCGCGCCTTCGAGCGCTGCTGACTCACCGATGCAGTACGTCGACAGCACGCTGATCAGCGCGTCACGTTCGCTCGCCGTGAGGTCACTCGAGCGTGTTCCTGCCACGACGCCGTATGGGTGTTCGCTCAGGTAGCCCTCGACGCTCTGGAACCAGAACTCGAAGGAATGGACCTCCTCGAGGAAGGCGCCGGGATCGCGGCCGTGGATGTCCGGGGCGTCGGCACCGTCTGACGGCGCCGCCTCGCGTGTCACGGACGCACCGGTGTCTGGTACTCGATCCCGATCCGGTCGAGACGCACCTTGAACTCCTTGAGGACAGTGTCCGCCAGGGCCGCCTCGATCTCCTCGGGATCGGCGGCGGAGAGGTCGGTCCCGTTCCACAGCTGGCTCTTGCGCTCGGCGCCGGCCTCGCCGAGCGCTTCGTCGGCGATGCGACGCGTCTCCTCCATCGCGGCGGCCTGACCGCGGAAGCGATCCGCGAAGGTCGCCAGCATGTGGTAGGCCATGTCCTTCTGCATGCGTTCGATCTCGGGCTTCTTCTCCGGCTGCTGACGGATCAGCGCGCCGATCCGGTTCTCGCCGAAGCCGACGTGGCGTCGCTCGTCGGCGATCGTGCCCGAGAGGGTCTGCGCGAACTTCGGGTTCGAATCGACGTTCGCGGCCTGCATCATTTCGAAGACGCTGAACGCCAGGCCCTCGAGCACGATGTTCTGACCGACGACGCCCGCGAGGAAGTCACCCTGGTCGACCTTCTCGAGCAGGATCTCCGCGAACTTCACCAGGTGCGGGTTCGCATAGCGGACGACCACGTCTTCGAGTTCATCCTTCTTCACGCCCAGGTCGTAGAGTCGCCGGGTGAAGATCTCGACGTGACGCGCCTCGTCGAGGGTCTGCGTCGCGAGAAATCGCTTGCTCGGGTAGTCCGGTGCACACTTCGTGAGGCCCGCCGACGCGTCGAGTGCGGCTCGCTCGCCGACGAGGAGCTGAACGGTCGTGCCGATCGCCTCGTCCCGCACGATCGGGTTCTCGAGGACGAAATCCGGCTCCTTGGCCCCGGGTGCGTGGCCGTATTCGGTGTCGAGCAGGTAACTCTGGGGACAGGACTCGAGCCAGGTCTGGATCGAGTAAGCGTCGAGGAAGCTGGACATCGCAGTCTCTCCTTGTGTCGCTGCGGCAGGTGTGGCCGCTGGCGCACGGGCGTCTTGATACGCATGGAGAGTGCAAGGCGAGTGCCACAACTGACGTCGATGTCAGTCGCGTGACGCAGAGTCGACCTGGCGAGCCTGAGGCGAGCCGCCTCCGTTGCGGGGTACACCTGTGGCACTATGGCGCGTCACCGAATCACGAATTCGCGTGCGGATCCAGCGGCGTGACGCCGAATGCGCGCTCCACTTCGTCGCGGCGTCGGTGTCGCAGGTTCGCGACGCGCATGCGTTCGCGAGCGAGCGGGCTGCGCGACCGGTGGTTGTGTGCGAGCAGGTCCTCGTCGATGTGGAGCCGCGACGCGATGTGGTCTCGTTCGGCGAGGAGGAGTCGCTCGAGGCGGAGAGAGAAGAAGATGCCGGACAGGGCGACCACGAGTCCGGCCATCGTCGTGACCATCGCTTGCGAGACCCCGGCGGCCATCATGCGCGGCTCGCCGTTGCCGGCGATCGCCATCGTCTCGTAGACCTCGACCATCCCGGTGGTCGTGCCCAGGAGCCCGAGAAGTGGACAGACGGAGACCAGGGCGCGAATCATGCTCAGGCCGCGCTCGAGGTCCATTGTGATCTCGCTGATCCAGAGGCGCCGAATCACCTGCGCGTCCCAGGAGTCCTTGTCGGGCATCGCGTCCCACTGGTGCGCGACGTCCTCCGCGCGGCCGGGGTGCGCCCACCAGGCGTAAGCGAAGCGCTCGATGATCAGCGTCCAGAGCACGATCGCCACGGTGAAGATCGCGACGAGCACGCCCCCGCCGACTTCGAGGAGGCCCTGCACCTCGAGCAGCGCGTTCCCGAAGAATTCCTGTACACCCAACACTGCGCTCGACATATTCAGCCCCCAGACCTCGAAAAGGCGGCCTCCCATGAGCTGCGCTGATTGGCCCTCCGGAAGAACAGAAAGCAAGTTCCAGGCCGGTCAGCCGCGCGGCAGGTGACCGTGGGCCGGAATTGCAGGGGGCGGCGCATGCGGCGCCGGGTCGTGTGCGTGCCCCGCGAGGCCGCCGTGGAGCGCGAGCAGCCCGAAGGCGACGAGCAGGGCGCCTGCCGTTCGTCTCGCGCCGGTGCTTCGCAGCCGCGCATCGAAGCTCCCGGCGGCGAGCGAGGCCGTGGCCATCGCCGGCAGGGTCCCCAGCCCGAACGCCATCATCCAGAGCGCCCCGGCCGCGACGGACCCCGTCGCCGCGGCGGTGATCGCAGCGGTGTAGACGAGGCCGCAGGGCATCAGTCCCCAGACCGCGCCGATCGCGAGCGCACGCGAAGCACTTCCGGGGGCGCCGGCGCGACGCATGCGCGGAGAGATCTTCCGCCAGGCTCCGAGCCCGTGTCGCTCGATCCAGGCGAAGCCCGGATCGAACCCGAGCACGCGCAGGCCCTGGCCCAGGATCACGGCCCCGGCGAAGACTCGGAGGGCGGGACCCCACTCGAGGGCGCTCGCGGCGACTTTGCCCGCGCCGCCGACGACCGCTCCGATCGCCGCATAACTCACGATGCGGGCGGCCGAATGCAGCCCCGTGTTCAGCCAGGCGCGCTTGGCGGGCGCTCCACCCGCGCGCTCGGACATGCCCAGGGCGCCGGCGATCCCACCGCACATGCCGATACAATGTGCGCTCCCGACGAGTCCGAGTACGAACGCGGCGCCGAATGCGAGTCCGAGGTCAGCGTGCATCGTGCAGCGCCTCCGACCGGGCGGGCGACTCGTCCGGCGGGTCATCGTCCCAGAGAATGCGCCGCCCTTCGAGCTCGAGGTCCTCGAACTGGTCGTTCTGGACGGCCCAGAGGAACGCGGCGATCGCGACCGCGAGGAGCAGACAGCCGAGCGGGATCAGTACGAGCAGGATCGTCACGGAGTGCTCCCTTCACGTCGCAAGCGCGTCGCGTTGAGCGCCACGAGGAGCGAGCTCGCGGACATCCCGGCCGCCGCGAGCCAGGGCGGCAGATGTCCCGTCACCGCGAGCGGGAGCACCAGCAGGTTGTATCCGATCGCCCAGGCGAAGTTCTGGCTCACGATCCGGCGCGTGCGACGCGCCCACCGCACCGCGCGCGGCATCGCTGTGAGGTCGTCGCGATAGAGGAGCGCGTCCGCGGAGAGTCGCGACAGGTCGCAGGCTCCGGCCATCGCCACGGACACGTCCGCCGCTCGCAGCACCGGCCCGTCGTTCAAGCCGTCTCCGACGAAGCCGACGCATTCACCCTGTCGCTGTCGCGACCGGACGTGCTCGACCTTTCCCTCGGCGGAGACGCCCGCGGAAATCGGAAGTCCGCCGAGCTCCGCGGCGACGTGCGCCGCGGAGGGCGAGGGGTCGCCGGTCAGGATCTCGACCTCGAGTCCCAGGTCCTGAAGCGCGTTCACGCTCGCGCGGGCTTCGGGTCGGAGCGCGTCGCCGAGGCCGAACCACGCGATCGCGCCGGCTTCGTCCGCGAGGAGCACCTGGGTATGGGCCTCGTCGTCGGGGAGCGTCGGGCGCGTGCGACCGTCGCAGACCTCGCTCGCCCAGTCCGCCCGACCGAGTCGATGGCGCACGCCGCCGATCGTTCCCTCGACGCCGGCACCGGCGACCGCATCGCGATCCCGGACGGACGCGGGGGAGGGGGCTCGGCGATCCGGGATGGCTGCCGACCGCCCAGCATCCGCGCGCTGTGGCGTGAACGCCTGGGCGAGGACGTGACTCGACCCGGCTTCGAGGGCGCGGGCGCGTTCGAGGGCGTCTTCGCGCGAGAGATTCCGAACGAGCTCGACGAATTCGATCCGGGGACGTCCTTCGGTCAGGCTCCCGGTCTTGTCGAAGACGACGCGATCGAGCCGCGCCAGATTCTCGAGCGCCGAGCCCCCGGTCAGGACGAAGCCCGCGCGAGCGAGACCCTCGCTGGCTGCCGCGATCGCCGTCGGGGTCGCGAGGCCGAGGGCGCAGGGACAGGTCGCAACGAGTACCGCTAGCGTCACGTCGAAGACGCGCGACGGATCGATCGTCGACCAGGCGACGGCGGTCCCTGCTGCGATCGCGAGGACCGCGACGACGAAGACGCCGCCCAGCCGATCTGCGCGGCGCGCGACCTCCGGCCGCTCGCTCTGCGCGCGATCGATCAGCCGGTGGAGCACGCCGAGGGTCGAATCCTCCTGGGCGCAGGTGACTTCGATCTCGAGGATCGTGTCGGCGTTCACGCTCCCCGCGCGGACGGCGTCCGCCTCCCGGACGTCACGCGGCCAGGGCTCGCCCGAGAGGACGACTTCTTCGACCGCCCCGGCACCGGACAGGACGACGCCGTCCACGGGAATCACCTCGCCGGACCTGACGAGGATGCGGTCGCCGACATCGAGGCGGCGGGCGGGGATCACTTCTTCCGTGCCGAGGTCGGCGTCGATGATTCGGCGCGCGAGATCGGGCGCCGCGTCGACGAGGTGTTCGGCGAGTGCGTCCGCACGTTGCCGGACGCCGTGTTCGAGGTAGCGACCCAGTCCGATGAAGAAGGTGAACATGCAGACCGACTCGAAGTAGACCTGGCCCTGCCCGCGCACGACGGCGATCGCGCTCGCGAGGTAGGCGCCACCGATGGCGAGCGCGATCGGGACGTCCATGCCGGGTCGTCGAGCCCTGAGGTCGCGCCACGCACCTTCGAAATGAGGCCGCGCGCTCACGAGCACGACCGGGGTCGCGACCAACCAACACATCCAGCGTAGGAACCGGTCGATCCCGGCCGGCATCGCGTCTGCCGCACCCAGATACAGCGCGACGGCGTAGGTCATGACGTTCATCGTCGCGAGGCCGGCGACGCCGAGTCGGACGAGCGCGGCGCGGCGTTCGTGTGCGCGCAGGTCCGCCGCCTCGTCCGGTGCGTCCGGCCGCGTGCGGAATCCGATCTCGGCGAGTCGCCGGACGACGTCGTCGAGGGTGCCCTCGTGCTCCCGCCATACGACGCGAGCGCGGCGCGCGATCAGGTTGACACGCGCCTCCTCGACCGCGGGCAGGGAAGCCAGCGCATGCTCGATCAGCCAGGCGCAGGCCGGACACGTCATGTCTTCGACGAGGACCGTCGCCTCGACGCGATCGCCTGCGCCGTGCGTCTCGAAGGCGCGATCTTCCGCTTCGAGGCGAAGGAACGTCGCCTCTTCGAGGACGTCCGGGACGGTCTGCGCGGGGATGCCAGTCGGACCCTCGCGCTCGACGTACCAGCGCTCGAGCCCCTCGTCGCGCAGCATCTCTGCGACCGCCTGACACCCGACGCAGCACATCGCCCGGTCCGCGCCGAGCAGCGCGACCGTGAAGTCGCAGCCGATCGGTACATCGAGCCCGCAATGGAAGCAGGGCTCGGGGGCGAGGAGCGCTTCCGCGACCATGTCAGGGGGCCGCGCGGTCGACCCGCGGCGGGTCGGGAAGCTCGAGGTCGCCGAGTCCGTACGCGATCACGACCGTCGTCAGGCTCGCGCCGACCGAGATCGCCATCAGGACGACGAGGAACCAGGGCCAGAAGTGGTGATACCAGGGGCTGGGGGTGTTCATCCGCGAACCTCCGACGCCGCGCGGATCTCGGGCTTCGGCTGGTGGAAGGAACTCGTCGCCCGGGCGATCGCGCGGGCATCGGCTTCGGACCGGATCGTGAACTCGACTTCGGAGACGCTTTCACCGGCGGGCGTGTCGCCTGCGCGGAGCAGGCTGACCGGGACGATTCGCATGTCCCCGGGCTCGACCGAGACGACGCGCTCGCCGCGGTACTCGAGGGGGACCTCCGCGGTGAAGTCGATCGCGTAGGCCTGGGGTGTGTCGGCGCGATTCGAGATGCGCAGTGAGTAGACGTTCTCGACGCTGCCGTCCCAGGACTCGCGATAGAGGCGGTTGCGGTCGCGGATCACGTCGAGGTCGAGGGGGAGCCGCGTCGCGACGGTCACCGCGAAGAGCGTCATGATCGCGGTCATCATGGCCGCATAGCCTGCCAGCCGCGGACGCAGCCAGCGCGCGGGCTGGCCGGCGTCTCGGTTCTCGGAGCTGTAGCGGACCAGCGTCTCTCCGTAGCCCATACGATCCATGATCTCGCCGCAGGCGTCGACGCAGGCGGCACATCCGATGCACTGGTATTGGAGGCCGTCACGGATGTCGATGCCAGTGGGACACACGCGAACACACCGCTCGCAGTCGATGCAGTGGCCGAGCGCGAGCTCGTCGGGATCGGCATTCCGGCGTCGATGGCCCCGCGGTTCGCCGCGCGCCGGGTCGTAGCTGATGATCAGCGAGTCCCGGTCGAGCATGACGCTCTGGAAGCGCGCGTAGGGACACATGTGGAAGCAGACCTGCTCGCGCAGGATGCCCTGGAAGAAGAAGCTACCGGCGGCAGGCAGCAGCAGGAAGATGATCTCCCACTCGGTCAGCTGGAACGTCGCCACGCGCGGAAGGAGCGAGCGGATCTCGGTGAAGTAGCCGACGAAGGTGACGGAGATGGAGAACGCGACGAGCGCCCAGGCGGTGAACTTGATCGTCTTCCTGGTGGCCCAGTCGCGGGTGAAGGGATTCTTGTCACGCCGTTGCCGCTCGACACGATCGCCTTCGATGAACTTCTCGAGAATGAGATAGGCGTTCGTCCAGACCGTCTGAGGACAGATCCACCCGCAGAACACGCGGCCGGCGGCGATCGTCGCGACGAAGAGCGCGAGCGCGAGGATCGACAACAGCCACGCGAGCAGCACGAACTCGTCCGGCGCGAAGGTCTGCCAGAAGACCGTGAAGCGACGCGCGGCGAGGTCGAAACGCACGCCCGGCGCGCCGTCCCACCGAAGCCACGGGCCCGCGTAGTAGATCACGAGCAGCACGACGAGCGTGACCCGGCGCCATGTCTGGAAGCCGCCGCTCACCCACTCGGGATAGATGCGGCGCCACTTCTCGTAGAGGTCGACCGTCTGGCTCTCGTCGGTCGCCGTGTCGCCTTCCGCGCTCATGGTGAAGCCGACGCTTCCTTCGAGAGCGAGTAGACGTAGAGCGCGGCGAGGTGGATGCGTCCCTCGGACAGGATGTCCGAGTGCGCCGGCATCTGGTTCGAGAAGCCGACCTCGATCGCGCGCGCGATGTCGGACCGGGTGCCGCCGTGGAGCCACACGTCGTCCGTGAGATCCGGAGCACCGATCGCCTGACTGCCGCTGCCGTCGACCGCGTGACAGATGCCGCAGAGACCGGCGTACATCGGTTGGCCGGCCGCGGCCGCCGCCGCGTCGTGTTCGCGACCCGCGAGCGCGAGGACGTGCTCCGTCACGTTGCGGACGCCCTCGTCGCCCCCGACGGCCGCTCCGAGCGGCGGCATCACGCCGATCCGGCCATTCGCGATCGTCTGCACGATCGTCGCCGGCTCTCCGCCGTGGATCCAGTCGTCGTCGGTGAGGTCCGGATAGCCTCGTGCGCCGCGGCCATCCGAGCCGTGACACAACGCGCAGCGATTCGCGAAGACCCGGCGACCCATGCCGACCGCGCGCTCGTCGCCGAGCAGGTCGGGGATCTCCTGGGCCAGGTAGCCGTCGAAGATCGGTCCGAATTTCGCTTCGGCCGCCGCGGAGGCGGCCGCGGCCTCGCCGGCGGACGTCCAGCCGAGGACCCCGGGCATGTTTCCGAAGCCGGGATAGAGGACGAAGTAGGCGATGCCGAAGGCGATCGTTCCGATGAAGAGCCAGGTCCACCACGCAGGCAGGGGGTTGTTGAGCTCTTCGATTCCGTCGAAGTCGTGACCCGTCGACTCTCCCTTGTCGGAGGCGTCGATCTCCACGTGGCGGTTCGCGTAGAGCAGCCACACGCAGCCGACCAGATTCAGGACGACGAGAACGATGATGAACGCGCTCCAGGCCGGGCTCATCGTTCCTCCCCCTTCATGCGCGCGCGGAGCGCCTCGCGTTCGTCGTCATCGAACGCCAGCAAGGCGTCCTCGTCGAAGCGCCGACGATTGCCGGGCCGGTAGGCCCACCACACGATGCCGAGGAAAGTGCCCATCGTGAGCGCCGCGATCACCCCTCGCACGATTCCCATGTCGACGATCTCCACCGTCATCCCTCCTGGTCGGGATCGAAGTGCGTCCCGAGCTGCTGCAGATAGGCGATCAGGGCGACGAGCTCCGTCTTGCCCGCGACGTTCGCGGTCGCCCCATCGATGTCCGCGTTCTGATAGGGCACGCCCACGGCCAGCAGGGCGCGCATCTTGCCCGGGGTGTCCGCGCCGTCGAGCTCGCGCTCCGCGAGCCAGGGGAAGCCAGGCATGTTCGACTCGGGCACGACCGCCCGGGGATCGATCAAGTGCACGCGATGCCACTCGTCGCTGTAGCGCTTGCCGACCCGAGCGAGGTCGGGTCCCGTCCGTTTCGAACCCCACAGGAAGGGGTGGTCCCAGATCGACTCTCCGGCCCGGGAATGCGGTCCGTAGCGGGCTTCCTCCGGCGCCAGCTTGCGGATCATCTGGGAGTGACAGCCCACGCAGCCTTCCCGGATGTAGATGTCCCGGCCTTCGAGCTCGAGGGCGCTGAGCGGCCGGAGCCCCGGGACCGGCTTCATGACGGCGTCCTGCCAGAAGAGGGGAACGATCTCCGCGAGGCCTCCGAGACTGATCACGAGGAGCACCAGGGCCAGCATCAGGCCCATGTTCCGTTCGATCACGCGATGGTCCATGGTGCTAGTTCTCCTCCGCTTCGGCCGGCGCAGACTGCATCGTCTTCACGGTGTTCCACGCCATCACCAGCATTCCGCTGAAGAATACGGTCCCGCCCGCGAGGCGGCCCACGTAGAAGGGCCAGGTCGCTTCGACGGATTGCACGAACGAGTTGGTGAGCGTCCCGTCCTCGTTCACGGCGAGCCACATCAGGCCCTGCATGACCCCGGCGATCCACATGTTCACGACGTAGAAGATCACGCCGAGCGTCGAGAGCCAGAAGTGCAGATTGACCGCCGGGATGCTGTACATCTCGTTCCGGCCGTAGAGACGCGGAATCAGGTAGTAGAGTGACCCGATCGTCATCATCGCGACCCAGCCGAGCGCCCCGGAGTGGACGTGGCCGATCGTCCAGTCGGTGTAGTGCGAGAGAGCGTTCACCGTCTTGATCGACATCATCGGCCCTTCGAAGGTCGACATGCCGTAGAACGAGAGCGCGACGATCATGAAGCGGATGACCGGGTCGTCGCGCAGCTTCTCCCACGCGCCCGACAGGGTCATGACGCCGTTGATCATCCCGCCCCAGGAGGGCGCCAGCAGGATCAGTGAGAAGACCATGCCGATCGACTGGACCCAGTCCGGCAACGACGTGTAGTGGAGGTGGTGCGGACCGGCCCACATGTACACCGAGATCAGCGCCCAGAAGTGCACGATCGACAGGCGGTAGGAGTAGACGGGCCGCTCGGCCTGCTTCGGAACGAAGTAGTACATCATGCCGAGGAAGCCGGCGGTCAGGAAGAAGCCGACCGCGTTGTGCCCGTACCACCACTGCACCATGGCGTCGATCGCACCGCCGTAGACGCTGTACGACTTCCACATCGTGACCGGCACCTCGGCGCTGTTCACGACGTGCAGCACCGCGACGGTGAGGATGAACGCGCCGTAGAACCAGTTCGCGACGTAGATGTGGGGCGTCTTGCGCTTGACGATCGTGCCGAAGAACACGACGGCGTAGGCGACCCACACGATCGTGATCAACAGGTCGATCGGCCACTCGAGCTCCGCGTACTCCTTGCTCGTCGTGATGCCGAGGGGAAGCGTGATTGCCGCGGCGAGGATCACCGTCTGCCAGCCCCAGAACACGAACGAGGCCAGGCCGGGCGCGAAGAGCGTCGCGCGGCAGGTGCGCTGCACGACGTAGAGCGACGTCGAGAAGAGCGCGCAGCCGCCGAACGCGAAGATCACCGCATTCGTATGCAGCGGACGGAGTCGTCCGTAGGAGAGCCACGGGACGTCGAAGTTGAGCGCGGGCCACGCGAGTTGGGCGGCGAGGACGACGCCGACCAGCATCCCGACGATGCCCCAGACCACGGTCATCACCGCGAAGCGTCGGACCACGCCGTCGTCGTAGGCCTCCGCGCGCGCGTCGGGCCGGGCCATCGGCTCGGCCGACATCGCCGCGTCGGTCGTTGCGGTCACCATCCGAGCACTCCTTCGTTCGGTCGCCCGGCGCAGCACGCGCCGGCAGCTCACCGGCACGTCGTACCGGCGACCCATCGCAATGCGACACCCGTGCCAGACGAAGACGCCATGTGTTCGCGCTCAGGGAAACAGGTGAGGCAGATCGGCACGGAGCGAGCCAGATCGACTCGAACAGGGGCGCAACGGGACGTTGCGCCGGAAGCGGTCCTTCGGGCTGTGGGCGCCGCAGGGCAGGGGGCCCGCGGATCACGACGCTGCTTGGCGAAACGTCTCAGTCGAGCGCGAGCGCGGGGCGAATTGCCTCGGCCCCGCGGCGCACGCGCGGTCAGGACCGTCGTCAGAGTGGCACGTGACCTGCAGTGCAGTCGTGGAAGTCGCGCAGTCGGTGCTTCGACCGGTGCGCCCGAAGGAGTGACGATCGATGCCTCTCCCGCGAACCGTCCTGAAGGATGCCTTGCTCCTGACCGGCCGAGACCCGGCGCGTTCCGGAACGACCGTCGTCGTCGAGGGCGACCGGATCACGGAGGTCGCGCCCGATGCCGCCACCGAGATCCGGCCGGACGACGACGTCTACGACCTCGCGGGTCGGGCGCTGATGCCAGGGATGGTGCAGTCCCACTTCCATTCCCACTTCGGCGCCTTCGGAGACGGCGTGACCGCGCCCGCTCTGGGGCTCGAGGCGGCGCCGCCCTACCTCTCGATGCTCGCTGCGAAGAACGCGGAGACGGCGCTCCGACTCGGATGGACCGGCGCGATCGGTTCGAGCAACGCGTTCGCGATCGACGTGAGCCTCAAGGAGGCGATCGGGGCCGGGATCGTCCAGGGCCCCCGCTATCTCGCGGGCTCCCGCGAGATCGTGACGACCGGGGAATCCTCGGACTACGCGAACAACCGCAATCACTTCATGGAGCTCGGTTGCACGGGGCTCACCTACGCCGTGAACGGCGAAGACGAGTGGCGGCTGGCGGCGCGTGTCGAGGCCGGGCGCGGCTGCGACGTGATCAAGATCTCCGCGGGACCTGGCCACGGCTCGGTCGCGGCCCGCGACGTGATGTATCCGACGCCCGGGGAGCTCCGGGCCCTGGTGGACGCCGCGCACTGTCTCGGCAAGCGCGTCCGCGCCCACGCTCCGTCCCGGACGTCGATCCTCGAGTGCGCCCGTGCTGGCGTCGACCTCATCGATCACGCGGATCGTCTCGACGACGAGTGCATCGAGGCGATCCTGGACGCGGATACCACGATCGTCCCGAGCATGCTCTGGAGCGCACGCTTCCTCGAGCTCGCGGAATCCTGGGATCACGACGCCCAGGTCCTGCAGATCAGCGAGGGTTTCCCGGAGACGCCCGCCGAGGTGCGCCGACGCATCGCCGCGGTCCGCGACGACTTCGAATACACCCGCGAGTGGATGCCCCGGGCGGCGCGCGCCGGGGTTCGCATGGTGATCGGGGACGACTACGGCACGCCGATCATGCCCCACGGCGACTATGCCGCGGAGCTCGAGCTCTACGTCAAGGTGCTCGGCACGCCGCCGCTCGAGGTGATCCGCTGGGCCACCGAGAACGGAGCCATCGCGATGGGGCTCGGCGAAGAATCCGGCCTGATCGAGGTCGGCCGTCTCGCGGACTTCGTCGTCGTGAACGGCGACCCTTCCGTCGACATCGCCTGTCTCGGCGCGGATGGCGGCATCGCCGCGGTCGCCCTCGGCGGCGAGTGGATCGAGAACCGACTGACCCTCGCGTCGGATCACTAGAGAAGAAGGAAGAGAGGAATCCCCTTGGTCGACTACAACCCGCTGATGCCCGAGATCTTCGAGGACCCGCTGCCCATCTACGCTCGCCTGCGCGCCGAGGCGCCCGCCTACTACGTCGAGGAGTTCGATTGTTGGGCACTCTCGCGCTTCGAGGACATCTGGGTCCAGAGCGGCGACAACGAGTCGTATTCCGCAGCATTGCGCGGCACGACGCCGGCGCACCTCATCACGAAGCAGCAGACGGTCTTCCCGAGCGTGAACATGATGGATCCGCCCGAGCACACGCGGAATCGGGCGCTCATCTCCGGCGCGTTCAAGCCCAAACGCGTCGCATCGCTCGCGCCCGCTGTCGAAGCGATCGTCGAGAAGCATGCGCGGGCGCTCGAGACCGATGGCGCGGTCGACCTCGTCGGCGACTTCATCGCGAAGATCGCGATGGAGGTGTCGTGCGTGCTGCTCGGCCTTCCCGTCGAGGACGCGGACGAGCTCTACGGCTACGTGAATCGCTTCTTCGCCCGGGAGAACGACCAGCCCGGAATGACTGAGGACGGTTTGCGCGCCGCCGAAGATCTGAATCGCTACCTCGAGTCGTACATCCAGTTCCGCCGCAAGAACCCGACCGAGGACGACGTCCTGTTGAACGCGTACCTGAACGCCGTCTTCGACGACAAGCCGCTGCCGGACGACAACATCGCGTCGCAGATGTCGACGCTCGTGATCGGAAGCACGGACAGCTTTCCGAAGGTGTTCGCGTGCTTCCTGCTCGAGCTCTTCCGAAGCCCCGAGCAGCGAGCGGAGCTCGTCGCCGATCCGTCGCTGATTCCCAACGCGTTCCGGGAGGGGCTGCGATACGGCATGCCGACCCAGTTCCTGGGGCGCACGGTCGTAAAGCCCGTCGAGCTGCATGGCCAGACGCTCGAGCCGGGCCAGTCGGTGATCTTCCTCTTCCCGTCGGCGAATCGAGACGAGCGGGAGTTCGACGATCCGGATCGCTTCGACATCCATCGTCAGTCCCGCCGCATCCTGACCTTCGGACACGGGAGCCACTCCTGCCTCGGTACGCACATCGCGGCCCTCGAAGGGGAGTCGGCGACTCGCGCGCTTCTGGCGAGAATGCCCAAGTACGTGGTCGACGAAGCGAAGATCGACCGTCTTCGGAGTGAGTTCGTCGCCGGGATCGTCGGCCTGCCCGCGACGCGGGCGTAGGCCGGCGGGCGGCGCTGCGCATGTCCGCTGCAAGCGCAGTCCCGGTGCCGGTCGCCTCGCCGGTGCGGTCCGCATCGGCGAGGCGTGACGGCGCTCCCGCGGCCGACGAGCGCATCGGCCTCGAGGGGATCGCGGAGGCGATCGCCGCCTCTGGGGATCGTTTCGTCGAGTCGCTCTATGCGCGGTTCTTCACGCTCTGCCCCGACGCGCGGCCGATCTTCGGCGAGCACTCGATCTCCGAACAGGAAGAGATGGTCGCCGAGACCTTTCGCGCGATCGTGGCGTGGGTCGACGGCGAGCCGCGGCTCGCGACCAACCTGGATGCGCTCGGCGAGAGCCATGTCGAGTATGGCGTCGAGGACGCGATGTATCGGCCCTTCGTCGATGCCTTGGTCGAGACCGCTGCTTCGTGTGCCGGTCAGGACGAGGCATCGCCGGGGATCCGGATGCTGCGCGAGAGCCTCGAGGTGATCACCACGAGGATGAGTGTGTCCGGTCACGGGAGGCCGAATGCCTAGAGGAGGACCCTGGCATGAGCGGATTGCGAACTGTGCGCGAAGTGATGTCGCCGGAGGTGACGACGCTGCGCGAGGACGACTCCCTGTCGATCGCGAACGACGTCATGCAGCTCGGTCGCATCCGACACCTGCCCGTCGTCGACGCGGCGGGCCACGCCGTGGGAATCGTGAGTCAACGCGACCTGTTCCGCGGCGCCCTCACGGCTTTTCTGGGCTACGGCGAGCACGCGCAACGGGGCGTGCTCCGCGCGATCAAGGTGACCGAAGTGATGGCGGGCCCGCCACAGATCATCGGGCCCGATGACGATCTGACCGAAGCCGCCCGGCGACTGGACGAGCACAAGATCGGCTGTCTGCTCGTCGTCGAAGACGGCGACCTGATCGGCATCCTGACCGAGGGCGATTTCGTCCGGCTGCACATGCCGGCGCGCGTCTGAACCGCATGGAGTCCCTCAGCGCACAGGACGCCACGTTCCTCTTCGTCGAGAACGAGTGCAATCACATGCAGATCGCGGCCGTCGCGATCTTCGAAGGTCCCTCGCCGGCGCAGCAGGAACTCGAGACGATGGTCGAGTCGAAGCTCGACCGCTTGCCGCGCTACCGACAGCGCGTCCACCTCACTCCGTTGGATCTCGCGCAGCCCTACTGGGCCGATGATCCCGACTTCGATCTCGCCTATCACCTCCGGCGGACGGCGTTGCCCCGTCCGGGATCCGCGACGGAGCTCCAGAACCTCGTCGGACGCGTCATGTCGCAGAAGCTCGACCGGAACCGCGCGCTGTGGGAGATGTGGATCATCGAGCGGCTGACCGACGACCGCTGGGCGATCCTCTGCAAGACGCACCATTGTCTCGCGGACGGCGTGTCCGGCGCGGCGCTCCTCGCGACGATGCTCGAGACGACGCCGACGACGGAGCCACCGACCGTCTCGTCCTGGTCGCCCCGGCCGGCCCCGCGGCCCGCCGACCTCGTCGCACACGCGATTCGTCGCGGGTGGCGCGTGCCGATGGAGGGACTGCGCGGACTGGGGCGAGCGGCCACGGCGCCGGGGCGAGCACTCCAGGAGCTCGGCGCGTTCGCCGAGGGTCTCCAGAGCTTCCGATCCAACGCCGCGGGTCCGCTCGAGACGTCGCTCAACGGACCGATCGGTCCCCACCGCAGATGGTCGACGTTCTCCGTCTCACTCCAGGCCCTGGGCAAGATCCGGGCGGCGCACAGGGGGACCGTCAACGACGTCGTCCTCGCCGCGGTCGGCGGCGGGTTTCGTCACCTCCTTCGATCGCGGGGCGAGGACGTCGACGGGGGTGTCGTCCGCACCCTGGTGCCGGTCTCGACGCATCGCCCCGGCGACACGGAGAACCCCGGCAATCACGTCGCGGCCCTCGTCGTGGATCTGGCGCTCGACGATGCGCCGCCGGTCCAGCGATTGGCCGACGTCCATCAGGAGACCGTTCGATTGAAGCGCGCGCATCAGGCCGACGCCACGGAGACGTTGAGCACGCTCGTCGAAGCGTCTCCGCCCGCGTTGCTCTCGTTCGGCGCCGGATACCTCTCCGAGCTGGAACAACACGCCATCCAGACCGTCACGACGAACGTGCGCGGCCCGGGAATCTCGCTCTACGCGTTGGGCCGCCGCCTGCAGAGGGTGTCGCCCTATGTGCCGCTCTGGGGCTCGGTCCGGATCGCGATCGCCGTCTTCTCCTACGCCGGCGAGCTCACGTTCGGGATCACCGGCGACTACGAGAGCGCCGGCGACCTCGAAGTGCTCGCGGAAGGGATCGAGGCCGAACTGGCCGCGCTGTCGAGCGCCGCCTGACCACGCAGACGAGGAGGATCGACATGGCTCGCCCGCGAATGCGTCCGTCGTTCCGGATCGGGGCGCGATGCTCGACGGGGGCGCTTCGGGACGCGATCGAGAGACGACTGGCAGCGCGGGAGGGCGAGGTCGTCGGCACGCTCGCGTCCGCGCACTGCGTCCTCGAAGTCATGGCGGACGACCGACGCTTCTGGACGCCGAGTCTCGATCTCATGTTCGAGGCGTCGACCGAGCAGGAGGGGCCCGGCACCCGCCTATGGGGCACGTTCTCGCCTCGTGCCGAGATCTGGACCGGCTTCGTCTTCACGATGGGGACGCTCGCGATCGCGAGCTTCTTCGCGACGATGTTCGGCTTCGGGCAGATGGCGCTGGGCCACGCACCGACGGCGCTCGTCGTGCCGGCCGCTGCGCTCGTGGTGGGCGCGCTTCTCTACGCTGCGGCGCTCGTGGGTCAGGGCCTGAGCATCGCCGAGATGTACACCCTCCGCGCGTTCCTCGACGACTGCCTGAGAGAGGCCGAAGAGAACACCGCGGCGCCCTCGGTGAGTGCCCCCGAGAGCGCCGCGCTCTAGCGACTGGACCGGCCTAGAACTTCTTCGTCGCCATCCAGGTCGCGCGCTGTTCGAAGATGTCCTGTCGATTGGACAGCGCCCGCTCGTAGGAGAAGCCGAGGGACAGGCCGTTCCTGAACGGCACGCGCACGCCCCAGGCCATGGTGAACAGGCTCTCGCCCGCGACGCCGCTCGACCCGAGGTTCACGACGTCGGCGCCCTCGAAGCGCCGGTCCGCCGTGACGCCCGGATGGAGCGCGTCCTGGGCGGCGCGGACGGAGAGTCGGCCGAGGGACGTGTCGATCGTGGCGCTTCCGTCCCCGCTGTCGACCCAGGTCATGCCGTTCAGCTCGATGAACGGAACCACGAAGTCCGCGCCCGGGATGCAGTCCGTCTCGAAGGCCTGGTCGAGATGGAAGTTGTAGAAGATCGACGTGCTGTCGTGGTCGCCGTCGATCGGGAGCTGCGCCCCGAGATCGGCGATCACGTGGACCTTGTCTGGGCCGAGGCCTACGGAGAGCGCCGGAATGAACACGCCTTTCCCACGGCCCTGGAGGACGTCGTCGGAGCCGAGCGGGATCTCGTAGCGGAGACTCGGCGTCACGATCAGGCCTTCCTCACGGTCGTCGATCGCGGCGTACTTGAAGCCCACGGTGATGTCCATGAAGCCTTTGTCGTTCGCGAGCAGGCCGTTGTTGGGTCGAAGGATCGTGTAGCCGTCCTTGGTCGCGATGAACGCGAGTCGTTCGGTGAGGGCGAGGCGCGCCTGCAGCGCGATCACGCCGGCCTCCCCGCCATCGAAGACCGAGTCGGAGGGGAAATCGTGGTAGATCCCGACGAGGTTGAGCTCGGTCGTGATGTAGGGGTCCTCGAAGAGGTAGGGCATCGACATCGGCGCGACATGACCCTCGGGACGAGCCTCTCGCTCGCAGTTGAAGTCCGGCAACAATCCGCTGCAGTCATTCGCGCGCGCCGCGAGCGGCAGGAGGAAGAGGACCGAGGCGAGCAGGAATCCGAGCCCCCAGCAAGCGACCTCCGCCGGATGTCGCGCTATGCGGATCGTCTTCGGTCGGACTTCGTTTCCATCGATCATCGAACTCTCCTTGATTCAGGGTTCGCCTGGTCACGGTCGAGTCGCCGCGCGAGATGTCGCGCCGCGAGACCGACCAACACAACAGCAACACGCGTGCCAAGAGATCCGATGTGAGGCGCACGACATGCGCCGTCGCGCCGGGCATCGGGACGAACAGTCCCAGGCGGCGTCGCACGCGGGTCCTTCTGTCGCTGGTCGGCGATGTGCGGTCTATGCTCACCCCATGGAATGGGTGTTTGGCGAATGCGTGCTGAGCGAGGACCTGTTCCATCTGAAGAAGGCCGGGCGCGTCGTCAAGCTCGAACCGAAGGTCTTCCAGGTGTTTCGCTTCCTGGTCGAGAACCGGGAGCGGGTCGTCTCGAAGGCCGACATTCTGGACCACGTCTGGCCGGGCGAGGCGATCAGCGAATCCGTCCTGCCGCGCAGCATCGCCGTCATCCGCCGCGCGGTCGGCGATACGCGCGCCAAGCAGGAGGTGATCGAGACCGTTCACGGTCACGGCTACCGGTTCGTCGCCGTGGTCGATGCGCCTTCAGACTCGACGCCGTCGCACGCACCGCGCGCCCAGCCGACCGCGGCCAGCGAGGAGAGTGATTTCGTCGGTCGGCACGACGTCGTCCAGCGCGTCGTTCGCGCCCTCGACGACACCCTCGCCGGCCGCGGGCGCATCGCACTCCTGGTCGGCGAGCCCGGAATCGGCAAGACCCGAACCGTGCAGCGGCTGCTCGAAGAGGTGGGCGGTCGCGCCGGAACCTACGTCGGCTCGTGCTTCGAAGGCGACGGGGCGCCGTCCTACTGGCCCTTCGTACAGATCCTCCGCGCGTTGGTCGACGACACCGACGACGATACGATCCGGTCGCTTCGCGCGGCCGACGCGGATCTCGCCCTGTTGGTCCCGGAGCTGGCCGATCGGCTGCCCTCTCGTCCCTCGTCGGAGCCCCTCGAAGGGGAGCAAGCGCGGTTCCGACTCTTCGACAGTCTCGCGGGGTTCCTGCGCCGAACGGCGAAGCAGCGTCCGCTGGTGCTCGTGCTGGAGGATCTCCACTGGGCAGACCGCGATTCGATGCTGCTCACGAGCTTTCTCGCCGACGCGCTCCGGGACTCCGCAGTGATGATCGTCGGGACCTATCGCGATCTCGACGTCCGTCGCGAGCACCCGCTCGGGAGCCTGCTCCGGGACCTGGCGCGCGCGCCGCATTGCGAACGCATCGTGCTCCGCGGACTCGAGCCCGAACACGTGGTCGAGCTCCTGAACCGGACGGCGGGAAGGGAGATCGAGGACCGGATCAGCCAGGCGATCGTGGAGATGACGGAGGGCAACCCGTTCTTCGTGCGGGAGCTGGCGCTCCTGGTCAGCGAAGGCGGGGACTTCGACGTCGACGAGAAGCAGGTCCTTCCGCTCGAGCTGCCGCAGGGCATCCGCGATGCGGTCGGGCTGCGGCTTGCGACGCTTTCGCCGGCCTGCAACGCGCTCCTCCGTCGCGCGGCGGTCATCGGACGCGAATGGGGCGGTCGCGTCCTCTTCGAGCTCGGCGACGAGTCCCACGAAGCCCAGCTCGAGCTCCTGGGTGAAGCGCTCGCGGCCGGCGTGCTCCGTGAACACTCGACGGCGGGCCGCTACGCGTTCTCCCATGCACTCGTCCGTCAGACGCTCTACGACGAACTAGGCCTCGAACAAGCGTTTAACACTTGCCGACCGCCCCGTCGGGGACTTTCGATCGCCCGACGATCGTAGGCGCACGGCTGCCGTTCGCGCCACCAGGCGCGTGCTCTCGGGCTCGCGTTGTTCGGATCGTCGGGTCTTTCTGTCATGATGCACGGAGCGGTGGGTGGGGGGTCGACTTCGCTC